>OLSL01000007.1_pt1 | contig 197168 bp, 180 predicted proteins | sample 1672511 | NCBI WGS metagenome assembly OLSL01 (sample SAMEA3136694, study PRJEB25190) | human gut metagenome | biome: human gut; feature: human-associated habitat; material: faeces | place: Austria | collected 2013
GTAAAGCCCACGAGCCTGTACGCTATCAGCAAGAACAGCGACGACCCGCAAAGCGCGGCGCGCCTGCTGAACTATCTGCTAAACGGCGAAGAGATGGCAGAATTGCAGGGCATAGAGAAAGGCATACCTCTTTCGCGGTCGGCGCTGGAAACGCTGGACGGCAAGGAAATGCTGACCGGCACGGCATACAACGCGGGCAAGATGATAACCGACTCGCAGAACGAAATGCAGCCGATGACAAAAGGGCTTGAAGACACTGAGAAGATAAACAGCTTTTTTGTGCAGCTTGAGCAGTACATGAAAGGCGAAAAAACTGCTGAGGCGGCTGCGGGGGACGTGATTTTGCAGGGCTGAAACAGTACATAAAAAACGGAAATGGACTTCGAGTGAGCGCATTTCCGTTTTTTTGATTTAGAGGTTTGTTTTTTTATTATTCGTTCTGCCGAGAATGTAATCTACCGAAACGTTGTGAAAATTTGCGAGCTTGATAAGAATATCGGTAGGAATATCAAGCTCTCCCCTCTCGTAATTGCTGTACACGCGCTGACTGCAATTTAAGATCTTAGCTATCTCAGTCTGCGTCATATCCGCGTCCTCTCTCAAATTCCTTATTCTTACATACATACTGCTGATGCTCCTTTTTAGTCATTTTACCCAAAATCTGTGTTCAATATTTGTTAAATTTATTATACGGTATTTTGTAATTTGCTGTTGACTTTTAGCGGAAAATCCGCTATAATTATATTGTGGTCATAAAACCGGTTTGCCATGCGCGGCACTGCCCATTTGGTAAACGGATTATTTATGCAATATCTTAGCGGGAAATCCGCTAGAACGGAGGAAAATATGGACGGTTCAGCACTTATGGTTTTGATGATAATAGTAGGTATCATCGTGTATTTTATCCCTACTGTTGTAGCACTAGCGAGGGCTAGGGTAAACAAGGGCGCGATATTCTGCATGAATCTATTTCTCGGCTGGTCATTTATAGGCTGGGTAGTAGCGCTCATTTGGGCGGTAAAGGAACCTGATAATGCAGGAAAATGACAAGCCTATACGTTTAGGCTTAGTTTTATCGGGCGGAATGGCGAAGGGCGCGTATCAGATAGGCTTTTGCAAAGCGCTTAGCGAGAACGCGCATTTTGAGGTAAAAGCCATATCCGCCGCCTCGATAGGCACGCTCAACGGCTACGCTTTCGCCGCGGGAAGATCGGCGCAGGCGGAGGAGATATGGCGCTCGCTGGACTTCAAGGGCTGTAAAAAAATGTATGATAAGTTTTTGAAAAGCGGCGGGATAATGAACATAGCTGAAAGCATACACGGGCGCTCTGACGAGCTGAAATGCTTTCTCAGCACGGTATGCTGGTCGGCGGGCGAGAAAAAAGCGCAGTACATACGGCTGGACAAAACGCCGCCCCAATACCGCGCGGGGTTTCTGAAAGCCAGCGTAGCAGTACCGCCGATAATGCACTCCGTCACCGTAAACGGCAAAAGCTACTACGACGGCGCGGCGGCTGACAACACACCTATACGCCCGCTCTTAAAAATGCGCGGACTGGACATGATACTGGCTCTGCAATTCGACGGATACATCAGCCAAAAAAGCAATGACCGCGGCGTGCCGATAATGTATGTCAATCTTCAGGAAAAGCCAATATTCTCAGACAGCTTTGACCTTCAGAGAGATTCCATCGCAAAAATGATAGAGTACGGCTACCGCGAGGGGCGCGGCATACTGGAAAGGCTTGAAAAAAGCGAAAACATTTCGGCAGAGATCGTCCGCGCGAACGCGGCTCTAAAAGAAAACCGCCGTACAGGAGATCACATAGTACGGCGGCTGAACAGGCTCACAAAAATAATATCGGAAAGGGAGATGGCGGAATGAGAAAAAAACTGCTGGTAGTTGGCGGCGGCGCTATGATAATTCTGGCTTTCTGCATAGGGACGACTGTAGCGCTGACCTGCAAAAAAGCAAAGGAAAAGCTTGAGAAACTGAAAGATAAAGACAACAAAATGACCGCATAACAAGAAAACGGAAATGCACTTTTACGATCAGCGCATTTCCGTTTTTTTATCGAATATCAAACAAAAAATTTCTTTTTAAGCGAATTTCGCAGATTCGGGCAGATGGCTACTATCAGCAGCCACAAGCCTATAAGCGTGCACGCCGCCAGCGGGTAGAGCGACCAGCCTATGCGCATACGCTCGCCGAAAGTCAGCGTGAGCATACTTTCTACCAGCACGGCGAAACCGCCGCTGAGTATCACTACGCCGCTGAAGATGTACAGATACCCGCGGCGGAGGCAGCGGCAGAGGGTAACAGCCGCGGTAGTTATCAGCGCCGCGCCGCCCGTTATCGGCAAGGCGAACGTCATGAACCAGCCGCCATGCACAGCGAGGTCGATATACAGCAGGTAGACCGCAGCCGCCGCGAAATCGCAGGGGACGAATATCACAGGGTTCGGCTTTTTGAACCAGAGCGGCAGGACTATCACGATATACGCGAGCAGGACAGCGCCCGTCACGAAGCCCGACCAAGTAACCGCGCGGTTTATGCTGAGATTGCAGACCAGCGGCAGAAGCACGGCGAGCGCGAAGATAGACGTTATTATAAAAAGTGCGCCGCCGCGGCTGACCGTCTGCACCTCGCTCTCATCAGTGCGCGGGAAAAGCGGCTCGCCCTCTCCCCTTTCAATATCGGGATGGTAAACGCGCGTTCCGCAGAGCGGGCAGCGCTCCTCGGCGTCGTCAAGCTCAACGCCGCATTTTACACAATACATTTTGCTCAGCTCCTTCTCTGATTACTGCGCAAGGTGATATGCAGACCAAGTTTGCGCAGATATGTAAAAAATTCGCGCTCAAGCACAGGCTCTTCTATACGGCGTATCATGCTGATATACAGCCGTCCGCCGTAAGAAAGCACGGCGCAGTTGTTCGGCGAAGTTACCTGCGTGCCGAGGGTGAAGCCGAAGCGCCGCGTGTGGCGCGCCATTTCGTCAGGCAGGGTGATGTTGCCGAGGTTTGAGATAGTGATGCAGGACTTTTTCTCGCCCGTAAGCTCGTAGGCTATCTTCATGCCGATATTTTTCACGAAAAGCGGCAGTATTTTCAGCAGCGGCATCTGCTCTATCTTGACGTTGGCGCGTATGCGAGCCGCCATGCGCTTTGGCGAAAGCTCCAGCGACATCTGATGATGCACCTCTGCCAATATCTCTTCAAAGCTGTAATCGCCGAGCTGAGGGTCTATGCCGGGGGTGATATAGAGCACGAAATTGCGCAGAGTTTCGCTCGGGAACATACGCCGCAGGTTGGTAGGTATCAGCACTTTCAGCGGTCTTTGGCGGCGTTTCGGCACGCGATCGTCCTGCAGGCGGGCGAAGGAAGCTATCATCACCGAAACTATCAGCTCGGTAATCGTTACGCCATAGCCGTGCGCGAGGTCGAGGACGTCTTTCACGCTCATCTCGCCGACTATTATGTTCTTATAGCCGCCCTGCTCGGGCAGACCGGTAAGCTGAAAAGCGGTGCGCTCTCCCCTGCCCGCGCTTACCATGCCTGCGTATTTCGGAAAATCGTCGGCAAGCTCACACTCGCGCGGCGGCTCTCGCCTATCGAAAACGCCTTTTTCAAAGGGTATCTGCAAGCCGCGTTTTTGCTCCAAATACTCGGCGGCGAGGGATTTTAGGAATATCAGACCGCTGTTGCCATCGGCTATCGCGTGGAAAAACTCGACGGCTATGCGCCCGCGGAAATACAGCACGCGGAAAGCGCATCGGCGAATATCGTCAAACGGCATATGCGTTAGCGGATAGGCGTGCTCGGGCTGCACCTGCGGCGCTTTTTCTATCTCTTCAAGATAATACCAAAACATACCCGTGCGCACGCGAACGGCTATCGAGGGAAAGCGCTTTATCGTGACATCGAGCGCGGCTTGCAGTACGACGGGGTCTATATCCTCGTCTAGCGTTATCGAAAGGCGGAAGATATTGCTCCAATTGCGCCGCCTTGCCGCAGGGTATATCTTCGCGGCGTTATCCAGCTTCATCCATCTGAGCTGACGTTCCGGCATATTACTCACTTACCTTTTCATCGTGTTTATCGGCGCTGAGAGGCTTCGCTGCCTGCTCTAGCAGACCGATGTATTTTTTATCCAGACGAATATCAGCCGCAATGCCCTCGGCGGTGTACTCTTCGTTTTTCACGCCGCCCAGTTCTCGAACGCGCGCCAGCACGCCGCCTTTATCGAACGGAAAAAGAAAACGGCCGCTTACGCAGTTCTCGCCAAGCGCTTCGGCAACGGCGGCGAGCAGCTTATCAGTACCCGCGCCGCTTTTTGCGGAGATAAGCACGCTCTGCGGCTCGTGCGAGAGGGCTTCGCAAAGCTCAGGCACAAGGTCGCACTTATTAAAAGCGGTTATCACGGGAATATCGGAACAGCCGAGCTCTTCAAGCAGTTTAAGAGTGACATTGCTTTTTTCGTGGCACTCGGGGTCGGAAGCGTCGCAGAGGTGGATTATAACATCGGCGTTGGCAGCTTCCTCCAGTGTAGACTTGAACGCTTCGACGAGATTATGCGGCAGGCGGCTGATAAACCCTACGGTATCCGCCATTATTATCTCGCGGTCGTCGGGCAGGGTAACGGCGCGCGAGGTGGTCTCGAGGGTGGCGAAAAGCTTGTCCTCAGCGAGCACATCGGCGTCGGTGAGGGTATTGAGAAGCGTAGATTTGCCGGCATTTGTATAGCCTACCACCGCGCAGACGGGCACGCCCGTTTTTTTGCGGTGGCTGCGCGCCAGACCTCGGCGTTTTTCTATCTCTTTAAGCTCCTCGCTGAGCTTTTGTATGCGCGAACGGATATGGCGCTTATCGGTTTCGAGCTTGGTTTCGCCGGGGCCGCGCGTGCCGATACCGCCGCCCAAACGCGAAAGCGAAACGCCCATTCCCGCAAGGCGCGGCAGGCGGTATTTATACTGCGCAAGCTCTACCTGCAACCTGCCCTCGCGGGTGACGGCGCGCTGAGCGAAAATATCGAGTATCAGCGTTGTGCGGTCTATTGTGTGAACGCCGATGACATCCTCAATATTGCGCACCTGCGAAGCGGTAAGCTCGCAGTCGAAGATGACCTGATCGGCATTTTCTTTTTGGCAAAGTTCTTTCAGCTCGGCAAGTCTGCCCGAACCTATGCAGGTAGCGTTATCTATAACAGGGCGCTTTTGCACAACGCGCGCCGCGACCTCTGCACCCGCCGTGCGCGCAAGCTCGGCAAGCTCGTTCATAGAAGCTTCGGCGTTGTACTCGCCAGTATCCACTGCGCAGAGGATAACGCGCGGAAGTTTTATTTCAGTTTCAAACATTTGATCCTCCAACAAGAAATTATTCAGTGTTTTCTTTATAATAGTATACCACAAACGCGGGCGGGTTGTCAACGAAAATGCGCGCGGGAAGGCACTTTTGATTGACAAATTTTGCACAGCGTGATATAATTATTCTAAAGTTATTATGTCATTATTAAGGAGAACACGCTATGCCTGAAATAATTTACGGTAGAAATCACAGCTTGCGCGAGGAAGTATTTTTCTCGCGGGTAAAGGCAGCGGCGGAGAGCGGCGGGGCGCTCGTGATAACGCCCGACCAGTACTCATTTGAGCTGGACAAGCGACTTTACGAATACATGGGCGCGCGGCTTTTCAACTCGGTGCAGACTATGGGAATCTCGCGCCTATGCGGGAAGATATGCCGTACTTTGGGCGGCAGCAGGCTTGAAAACGCCGACGACAACGCCAAACTGATAGCCATGTACAAAGCGCAGAGCAGACTGCGCGGCGAGGGCAGGCTGGAAATGCTGAGCCGTTCGCTTTTAAGACCCTCGTTCGTTTCGGAGTGCATATCGCTTTTCGGCTCGCTGACGCACGCGGGGGCGACGCCCGAAACGCTGCACATCACCGCCGAGAGTACGCTGAACGGTTCGCCGAAGCTGAAAGACTTAGCGCTGATATTTGCCGAGTACAACGCCGCCCTAGAGGAAGCGGGACTGCGCGGAAGCGTTACCGAGTCGGCTGCGGCGGCGAAGCTTGCTCGGGAGAATAGATTTTTTGCGGGCGAGAACGTGTTTTTTGAAGCGTTCACGCGCTTTTCGGCGGACGAATTTGAGCTGGTAAAGAGCGTGCTGAGCTGCTGCCAAAGCGCGGTGTTCTCACTAGTATGCGGCGAAAGCGATGGCGGCTCTGACCCATTTGCGGAAACTGTGCGCACGCGCGCGAAGATAGAGGATGCGGCGCGGGACTGCGATCTGCGGGTAAAGCTTACGCCATGCGGCGGCTGCGGACGATCGCCCGCGCTGGAGCACATAAACGGCAGTCTTTGGAAATACCGTCCCGAAAAGCGCGCTTCGCAGGGGGTGGTGAAACTTGTGAGCGCCGCCGACCCTTACGAGGAAGCGGAGTACGTCTGCGCCGAGATACACAGGCTGACGCGCGAAGAGGGTCTGCGGTACGCGGACATCGCGGTGATATGCGGCGGGCTGGAGGAAAATTCGCAGCTGCTGAGCGGCGCGGCGGAGCGGTACGAACTGCCCTACTACATCGACACAAAGACCTCGGCGCTGACATCTGTACCCGCGAAGTACCTTATGAGCCTGCTTGAGGCGGCGCTTACGCGCGAGTACCGCACGGAAGATCTGCTGAGGGTGGCTAAGTCGCCGCTTTCTACGATATTTGATTACGAAGCCAACTATCTGGAAGAATTTTGCATAAAATGGAGCGTGGACGGCAATATGTGGAAAGTGCCTTTTGCCGAAGCCACACAGAACCCCGCCATTGAAAAAACGCGCGCCGCGCTCATCACGCCGCTGGAGAAATTCCGCGCCGCCTGCAAGGACGCTACGGCGGCTGAGATATGCCGCGCGCTTTTCGAGCTGCTGGACGAGATGGAGATGTCGAAGCAGATATACTCGGCGGTAAAGGCGGCATCTGACGAAAACGAGCTGGAGGTAACGCGCGCTTTCAAGCAGATATGGCTCGGCATAGTCGGCGCGATAAAGGCAATATACGAGAACATGGGCGGCGAGAAGATAAGCCTGCGAGCATTTTCGGAGCTGATACGGCTGATGCTGGACGGCATAAAGATAGCCGCGCCGCCGCAGAGGTCGGACTGTGTACGGTTCGCGGACGCGGAAAGATCGCGCATATCGGGAGTAAAAGCGCTTTTCATCATCGGAGCGAACGACGGCGTTTTCCCGCACGGGGCGAGCGCTTCGGGGCTGCTGAACGAGGCGGAAACTGCGGCGCTGGCTAAGGACGGCGCGGAGCTTGACTTTTCCCCCGCCGTACAGCTTGACAGCGAGCGAATGAACGTTTACGAAGCCGTTACCGCGCCGAGCGAGCGGCTGTACATCTGCTGCCACAATGCGGACAGAACGGGCACGGCATGCGCAAAGTCGCAGCTTTTCGCTATGACGGCGGAGCTTTTTGAGGACGACATTTCGGTGAACGCTTCGGCGCTGGGGCAGGAGTTTTACTGCGCGACGTACCGCAGTGCGTTTTACAGTTGTTTACAACACTCAAAAGACAAAACGCAGGCGGCGGCGAACGTGCGGCTTTCGCTGAAAGGCTCGGCGGAGTACAGCGAGCGGCTGGAGTACGCGGCTATGGCGGCAGCGCAGAGGACGGACAAAATATCGCAGCAGACGGCGAAAACGCTGTTTTTCCCGAAAGACCTGAACATCTCGGCAACGCGCGTTTCAGACTACTACAAGTGCCCGTTCTCGTACTTCTGCAAGCACGGGCTGAAACTTTTCGGCACGGACAAGGTGCAGATGGACGCGAGATACTTCGGAAACATAGCGCACGAATGTCTGGAAAAAATAATGAGCCGAGAGGAAAACGGCAAGCGAGTTTACGACGAAAACTTTACGAAAAAGATGGACGAACAGCTCGCGGCGGAGGTTTCGGCATGCGCTGACGAATACATCGAGCGAGAAATGGGCGGAGCTTTCGGCAAAACGCTGACCTTCAAATTTGCGGTCGAGCGGCTGAAAAAATCTGTGACGTACATGGCGGCGTATTTCCGCGAGGAGATGAAACGTTCGCTTTTCCTGCCGATAGCTTTTGAGTACGACCTCACCGATGAGAACGGCAGGTCGGCGCTGGCGATACAGCTAGCAGACACGCGCATACAGATACGCGGAAAGATAGACCGCGCTGATATTTACAAGTCTGACGCGGGCACATGGCTGAGGATAGTGGACTACAAAACGGGCAGGCAGAGCTTCCGTGCGGAAGAGGTATACCACGGGCTGGATCTGCAAATGCTGATATACCTGCTGGCAGCCTCGACAGGTCTGCGCGGCGAATACGGCGAACTTCGGCCCGCGGGCATAATGTACTCGCACATACGCTTTGTGAAAGCGGAAATGACGCCTTACGAGCTTGAAAAAGCGGAAGCCGAGGGAAAGTTTGCGGAGAAAACATCGCTGGCGAGGGCGCGCGAATACAAGCCGGACGGACTAATGCTCGGCGACGAGATAATGCCCGCGCTTAACACGGACAACGAGGGCATCTTCACTATATACCGACTGACGGCGAAAGGCGCGGTGCATGGAGCTTCGACCGCGAAGCCTGTAAGCGAAGAGCGGCTGAAAGCTATGGAGCGGTTTGCGCTGAACAAGGTCAACGAGATGGCGGAGAAGATACACGGCGGCGAGATAAAGGCAGACCCGCTTGAAACAGGCGGAGTACTGCCCTGCACATACTGCGATTACAAGTCGATGTGCCCCGAGCCTGACCCTAAAAATCCGCGCGCGGTAAGCCCTGCGGACAAGGAAAAGCTAGAGAGCGCGCTAGAGGAGATAGAAAAAGAGATCGGCAAGGAGGAGAACTGATGGCGGTAAAATGGACTGACGAGCAGCAGCGGGCGATAGAAACTACCGACCGCGGAGTGGTAGTGCCTGCGGCTGCGGGAAGCGGAAAAACTGCCGTACTGATAGAGCGCACGGTGCGCCTGCTGGCAGACAGCAGCGCCGACTGCCCTGCCGAGCGGCTGCTGGCGGTAACATTCACAAAAGACGCGGCGAACCAAATGAAAACGAAGCTGCGCGGGGCGCTTACCGAGCGCACGGCTGCCGAGAGCGACCCCGAAGCGCGCCGCTGGCTGGAGCGGCAGTGCGAAATGCTCTCGCTAGCGAAGATAAGCACGATAAACTCATTTTGTCTGGAACTGGTGAAGAGCCACCTGAACGAATTTGACTACCGCGCGGGGATACGCGTGGCGGACGACACGCAGACAGCTGTCATCACAGACGAAGCAATGGCGGCGGCTTTGGAGGAAACGCGCCGCGAAGACCCGCAGGGGGCTGAGCTGCTCATCGACGCGCTGACGAACAACAGCGACACCGAGCTTAGCATACAGGTGTATGATTTTTACAAATTTTTATGTTCGCTGCCGTTTCCTGAAGACTGGATAGAGAAAACGCAGGCGGGCTTTACCGACGGCGAGAAGCTGCGGCGCGATGTGGAGATATTCATGTACGAGGTGCAGGGCGCGGTGGACAAAGCCGTGCGCTGCCAGCAGCAGGAGGCACAGCTATGCCTGAAACTGGGCAACAGCGAAAGCGCGCTGAAAGCCGCGGCGGCAGACCTCGACTCGCTTGAAAGCGTGCGGGCGGCGGTGAACGCGGGCGATTACGAGCTGCTTTACGACGCGCTGGAAGGGATAAAATTTGCGACTATGCGCAAGCCCTCGGAGAAAAATCTCACCACCGAAGAAGTTATCGCGCAGCAGGAAGTTTTCGAGCAGATAAAAAAGGTGCGCGAAACGATGAAAAACAGCATAAAGCGGCTGACGACGAGCGTACACGCTATGGGGCGGGACATCGGCGCGGCTATGGAGCACGCGGGCGAGATATTCGCGGCGCTCTGCGGAGCGACCATGCGTTTTCAGCGGATACTGAACGATATAAAGCTGGAGCGCGGGGTAGCTGACTTTTCGGACATTGAGCGAATGGCTATGCGGCTGCTGGTAACGAACGAAAGTGGGCAGGCGCGAAGAACGCCGCTGGCGGAGGAGATAGTGCGCAGCGGGGCGTACAAGGTCATACTCATCGACGAATACCAAGACGTGAACAACTTGCAGGAAACGATATTCCGCGCGCTTTCGACCTCGCAGGACATGGCGGCGCTAGGCAGCAACATTTTCGTGGTAGGCGACGTGAAGCAGGCAATATACCGCTTCAGACTTTCGAACCCGCGGCTGTTTTTAAAAGCTGCCGAGCAGGCTGACGCAGACGAAACGGGCGCGCTCTGCAAGATACGGCTAACGAGGAACTTCCGCAGCCGCGCGGGGGTCATCGACTTTGTAAACAGCGTTTTCCGCGCGCTTATGAGCGAAGAGCTTGGCGAATTGGAGTACACGGAGGACGAGGAACTGCGGTGCGGCGCGCATTACGGAGGCGAGGACAAGCCGACCGAGCTTATGCTGATACGCACGGCTGAGCAGGAGAACGAGGAGCTGAAATACTACATTTTCGGCGAGGAGGAGCTTTGCATAGCGCGCAGGATACGGCAGATGATCGAGAGCGGCGAGCAGGTATGGAAAGGCGACGAAGCGCGCGCCTGCACGGCGGGAGATTTCTGCGTACTCTCGCGCGGAAAAGAGGGCTGCCGCAGGATAGCCGCGGCGCTGGAGTATGTCGGGCTGAAAGCGCAGAGCGAGCAGACGGACGGCTACATGGGCGCGAAAGAGATAATCACGATGGTGAACCTGCTGAAAATAATCGACGACCCGATGAAAGACCTGCCGATGGCGGGGGTGATGATGTCGCCGATATTCAGCTTCACGGCGGAGGAAACGGCGAAGCTGCGCCTGCTCAGCCGCGCGGACGACAAGCCCTTGCGCCTTTACCAAATGATACTCGCCGCCTCAAAGACCGAGAGCGCGAACGCGAAAGAAGCGGAGCGGATAGAGCTTAACGACGATGTGCTGGAGGAGAAGTGCCGCCGCGCCGCCGCGCTGATAAAGCGGCTGAGGTCATATTCGGTAAGCATGAGCCTTGAAGCGCTGATCTCGGCGATATACGACGAAACGGGATTTTTCGCGGTAGCGAGCATTTACGAAAACAGCGCGCAGCGGCGTGCAAATCTGCGACTGCTGACACAGAGAGCAGCGGAATACGAGAAAGACTCTACAGGCGGCATAGCGGGATTTCTGCGGTTTCTCGACAGCCTTTCGGCGGCGGGCGGCGACTTCGCGCAGGCGCTTACGGTGACGGCGGACGGCAGCTGCGTAGAGGTCAAGACGATACACAGCTCGAAGGGTCTGGAGTACCCGTTCGTATTTCTCACGAACATCGACAGATCGTTCAACAGATCTGACCTTTCACAGAAGATACTGCTGAACGAGCGGCTGGGCGCGGGCATAAACTATATGCGGCACGACAAGCTGCTGAAAGTGCGCACCATCGCACACGCCGCGCTGGAGTCGATAACCGAGGGCGAACAGCTAAGCGAGGAACTGCGCCTGCTTTACGTTGCGCTGACGCGTGCGAAAGAGCGGCTTTTCATACCCATAACGATAAAGCACAACAAAAATTCGCAGTACGACACGCCTACGGTGCTGAGCAACTTGGCGCTTTCGATAATGCGCGAAGGCGGCGTTTCGGCGAAGCTGCTGCGTGGTTGCAAGAGCTATCAAGAATGGCTGGCGGCTGTTATAATGATCTCAGACCGCAACCGTCCGCTTTTGGAAGAGCTAGAACTCGGCGACATTGCGGGCGATCTTTCTATGGGCAGCGGGGTGCGGCTGAAAGCGGTATGGGGCGAATATTCTGCCGACGGCGGCGATGCGCCTGCGCAAAAGCGCTTTGAAACGCCCGAGGGCGACCCTGCCGCGGCGGCGGCTCTGCGCGAAAAGTATGAATTTGTATACCCGAACGCCACGGCAATGGCGGCGGCGAAGCGCACCGTTACCGAGATAGTGAGCGAACTGCGGCGAGCTAAGGAGGGCGACGCCGACCCGATGTTTTACCCGCAGCTAGGCACGCTTGACGAGGAAGCGAAGCGGCTGACGGCGGCGGAAAAGGGAACGTACACCCACCTTTTCATGGAGCTTGCGGACTACGAGAACGCCGAAAAGAGCGTTAGCGGCGAGCTGGAGCGGCTGGTGGAAAAAGGCATTTTCAGCGAGCGCGAGAGCAAGGGCGTTTACAAAGGGGCGGTGCAGAAATATTTCGAGAGCGATTTTTACCGCCGCGTGAAAGCTTCGGAGGACGTGCGGCGCGAGATGCAGTTTATGGTGCGCGCGGACGACGCGGGGCTTGACAAGCAGTTTCCCGAGCTGATAGCGCCCGACGGAATGTTACAAGGCGTTTGCGACTGCATTTTCAAGGACGGTGAGGGGTATATACTCGTTGATTACAAGACGGACAATTTCGCGGAGATCTCAGAAGCGCTGAGGTACAAAGTGCAGCTAAAGCTGTACAAGGCGGCGCTCGACCTGATACTTCCGCTGCCGGTAAAGGCCTGCTACATCTACTCGTTCAGGCTTTCGCAGGGCATCGAGATAAGTTTATAAAAGCAAAAACCGCAGGGCGAAAAAGCTCTGCGGTTTCTTTATGCTTTGATATGTTAGGTCTTATTTCCTGCGAACTGGGTCTGATAAAGCTTGTAGTAACAGCCGCCGAGGGCTATAAGCTCATCGTGGCTGCCCATCTCGGCTACCCTGCCGCCGTCTATAACGACTATCTTGTCCGCGTCGCGGATAGTGGAAAGGCGGTGGGCGATTATTAGCGAGGTGCGATTTTTCATAAGCGCTACCATCGCGGACTGAATGTGCATCTCGGTGCGGGTATCTACGCTGGAGGTCGCCTCGTCGAGGATAAGTATAGGCGGGTCGGCGAGCACGGCGCGGGCTATCGCAAGAAGCTGGCGCTGACCCTGCGAGAGGTTAGAGCCGCCCTCGCTGAGCTGAGCAGCGTAGCCCTCGGGCAGGCGCTCTATAAACTCATCGGCGTTGGCGTGAGCGGCGGCGGCTTTAACTTCCTCGGGGGTAGCGTTTTCTTTGCCGTAGCGGATATTATCCTCGATAGTGCCCGAGAAAAGCACGGTATCCTGCAAAACTATCGCTATCGAGCGGCGCAGCTCTGCCATGCGAATATCCGTTATCGGCACGCCGTCTACCGTGATGCTGCCGCTGTCGATGTCGTAAAAGCGAGTGAGCAGGTTCACTACGGTGGTCTTGCCCGAGCCGGTAGCGCCGACTATTGCGATCTTCTGACCGCGCTTTACATCAAGATCAAGACCTTTGAGGACGGTCTTGCCCTCTTCGTAGCCGAAAACTACGTCCTTAAAGCAAATATCGCCCTTGACGTTTTTGGCGGTGAAGTAGGAAGTGCCGTTATCAGTTTCGTGCTCCGCCTCCATTACCTCAAAGATACGCTCTGCGCCCGCGATAGCGGTCTGGATATTTGCGTACTGGTTCGCTATCTCGTTTATCGGGCGTGAGAACTGCTTTGAGTAGAGAATGAAAGCCTGTATAGTGCCGACGGTTATCATGCCGCGCATGGTGAACCAGCCGCCGAAAGCAGCTATCAGCACGAAGCCGAAGTTTGAGATACAGTTCATCAGCGGCCCCATAACGCCGCCGCATATCTGGGCGCGTATACCGCAGCGGCGAAGCTCGTTGTTCATCGAGCTGAATTCATCTATCGCGTCCTGCTCCTTAGAGTAGGCGACTACCGTGCGGTAGCCCGTAACCATTTCCTCAACGTGGCCGTTTATCCTGCCGAGCAATATTTGCTGCTGCATGAAGTATTTGCGCATGAATTTCGTCATAACGCTTGAAATGATTATCGTGAGGAAAATGGTGGAAAGCGAGATAAGGGTGAGCAGCGGCGAGTAGACCATCATTATCGCGAACGAGCCGAGCACCGTCAGCACGCCCGAAATGAGAGAGCCTATAGACTGCGAGATGGTGGTGGAGATATTCTCGACATCGTTTGTCATGCGGCTCATGAGGTCGCCGTGGCGGTGGGTGTCGAAGTACTTTATCGGCAGGTGCACGAGGTTATCGAAAAGGTCGCGGCGCATGGTCTTTACCGTGTACTGCGAAAGCTTCGCCGAAAGTATGCCCTGCAAATAGGTGAACACTGAGGAAGCGGCGTAGACTACGCCGAGCAGAACGAGCGACCTGCCCAGTCCGCCGAGATCAACATTCAGCCGCTTTTCAGTTATCGTGATGAAGTCTATCGCGCGCTGCTGGATAGACGGCGCAGCAAGATTCAGCCCCGTGATGATGAGCATTACGGCCATCAGCGCGAAGAATATGTACTTGCTCCTGCCTATATAGCGCAGCAGCTTGGCGAGAGTTTTTTTGCCGTTTTTCGGCTTCTCGCCGTTTATGCGGGAATGTCTTCCCGGAGGACCTCCCGGCCCACCCGGTCCTTTAGACCCCATTGGCGGCATTGGCGGCATTATTCCTCACCTCCTGCATTTCTCATCTGCGAATTACAGATGTCTTTATAAACACCGCAGCTCTGCAAAAGCTGCTCGTGCGTACCGCTGCCCGCGAGCCTGCCGTGGTCGAGGACGAAAATACGGTCGCAGTTTTTAACGCTTGCTATGCGCTGAGCTATCGTGATGACGGTAGTGCCTTTCAGCCCCTCGCGCAGACCCTTATGCAGCTTTGCCTCAGTACCGAGGTCGAGGGCGCTGGTAGAGTCGTCGAAAATAAGTATCTCGGGCTTTTTGAGCACCGCGCGAGAGATAGAAAGGCGTTGTTTCTGACCGCCCGAGAGCGAAGCGCCTTTTTCCGCGATGATACCATCGTAGCCGTCGGGCAGGGTGGAAACGAACTCGTCTGCCTGCGCTATCTCGGCGGCGGCCTTTACTTCTTCGAGCGAAGCGCCCTTTTTGCCCCAGCGGATATTATCAGCCGCGCTGCCCGAGAAAAGCTCGCTTTTTTGCAGCACAATGCCGACCTTACCGCGCAGGTCTGATAGCTTCATATCCTTGACGTTTACGCCGTCTACGAAAATATCGCCCTGAACGGGGTCGTAAAAGCGGGGTATCATGCTGACGAGGGTGGATTTTCCCGAGCCGGTAGCGCCGAGTATCGCGACGTTCTCGCCCTGCTTTACGTCGAATGAAATATCTGAGAGAACAGGTCTGCCGGAAGCGGAGGGGTAAGAGAACGAAACTCCGCGGAACGAAACTGTACCTTTTTCTGTACAGTTAGCGCCTGCGCCGTCCTGAATAACAGGCTCGGAATCGAGCACCTCGCAGATACGCTTGGCGGAAGCCGAAGCGCGGGACATAGTTTGGAACATCATCGAGAGCATCATAATTCCGTTGAGCACCTGCGTGAGGTAGGTTATAGCCGCCATTACCTCGCCGACCTTCATCTCGCGCGCCTGCACCTGAAAACCGCCGATGAGAATTACGGCGATGACCGAGATATTCATGATCATCATGAGCGCGGGCTGGAGGACAGCTACCATCTTCTGCACGCGCAGGTTTGCCTGCATGAGGTCTTCGTTCGCCTTGCCGAAGCGCTGCGACTCGCGGTCTTCGCGCACATACGCCTTTACGACGCGCGCGCCGCTGACGTTTTCCTGCATTACGGTATTTACCGAGTCGAGCCGCGCTGCGACTATGCTGTAAAGCGGGTTAGCCTTGCGCATAACGAGCACAACTATAAGTATCTCGATAGGCATAGCGACAACGATAACAATGCCGAACTTTACGTTGAGCGTCAGCATCATTATGATACCGCCGATGAATAAAATACCGTCGCGCACCAACATTCTCAGCATAAAATCTACCATCTGCTGAAGGGCGGTGATGTCGGTGGTAAGGCGGGTGACGAGCGAGCCGGTGGTGAATTTATCGGTCTGCTCAAAAGAAAGCCCCATTACCTTTTTAAAGACATCGCTGCGCAGGTCGCGCGCGAATCCCTGCGAAGCCACGCCGCCCAGTGCGGAAGAGCCTACTCCGCAAGCGCCGCCGATGATTATCAGCAGCATCATGAGCAAGCCTGTATGGATTATCAGCCCCATATCCTGCCCGAGCACGCCCTCGTCAACTATTTTAGACATCAGCTTTGGCTGAAGCAGGTCTACCATTACCTCGCCGACCATAGTCAGCGGGGTGAGCAGCGCGAACAGCATATACGGCTTTAGATATTTGGAAAGTTTCACTTATTCTCCTCACTTTCTATCATATTTTCGAGTATTTTTCGCAGCGCCGCTGTAAGCCCCTCAAGCTCCTGCTCGGTAAGCCCCGCCTGCATTATCTGCTCTACCTCGCGGCAGCGGGCGCGCATAGAGTCGTCCACTGCCCTGCCCTTTTCGGTGATATAGACCTTCATGCGGCGCATATCTTCGTCGTCGCAGCGACGCTCTACCAGCCCCTCGCTCTCCATTTTCGCGAGCGCAACGGAGATAGTCGGCGCAGTAAGGCGAGTCTTTTGCACAAGCGTCAGCTGGCTTACGCCATTGTCGTGCGAGAGGAACATCAGCACCTTGCGGTAGCTTTCAGATATGCCGCGGCGCTCGTTTTCGCGGCGCACCATGTGCGAAAAGAGGTGCGAAATATCGTTTATAAACATCGAGGGGGAAGCGTCGGGCATTTCAAGCAGGCGCTTCGGGCGCTCGATAGCGCAGTCTTTATCTTTCAAAGCACATCTCACTTCTTTCATATGATATAATTAGTTTACTAACTAATTATATCGTTCATCGCCGAAGATTTATACAGATATTTTGTGAAATTTTGTGGGATATTCGATTATCTCAGCGGAATTAGCAGAAGCGAAACATTATTAACACATTATTACAAATATTTAAATGTAAGATTTGAAAAATGTCACATAAATTCGACTCAAACGTTTACTTTACATGAGTTTAGCTGATATTTTACACAATTTTCACAATTAAAGTCTGAATATATGGCAAATGGGTATTGTAAAATACGAAAAAATATAGTATAATAAACTTGAATTTGATTTTTTATCAGATTTGCATAAACAAAAACCATGCGGGCAGCCAAAAGCCGCTCCGCAGCGCAAAATTATAGATTTCGGAGGTAATAGATCTTGAAAAACAGCAGCGAAAAGAAAGGCAGAAAGATAACGATACTCGGTGCGGGCAACGTTGGCGCTACCATCGCTTACACCCTCACACTCAAAGGCGTTTGCTCTGAGCTGGTACTCGTTGACATCAACAAGCCCAAAGCTATGGGTGAAGCTATGGACATTCGTCAGGGTATAAGCTTCTGCCCTTCTGTAAACGTATATTCGGGCGACTATGAGGACACCAAGGATTCCGACATAGTTATCATCACCGTAGGCATTGCAAGAAAGCCCAATCAGACGAGAATAGACCTTGCAAAGACCAATGTAAACATAATGAAGAGCGTGCTTCCCGAGATCACAAAGTACTGCCCTGACGCGGTATATGTAATAGTAAGCAACCCCGTTGACATACTCACCTACACTGTACACAAGTACGGCGGCATACCCAAAAACAGGATAATCGGTTCGGGCACTATGCTCGACTCAGCAAGACTGCGCTCGATAGTAGCCGACAGACTGGGCGTTTCGGCAGACAGCATACACGCTTACGTTTTCGGCGAGCACGGCGACACATCTTTCGCGCCATGGTCGCTGACCACCATCGCGGGAATGAGTATGTTTGACTACTACCGCTCTATCAACCGTCAGGTGAACCCCGAAATGCTCAAGCAGATAGAGGTAGACGTAAGAAATGCGGGCGCGCAGGTAATTGCCGCAAAGGGCGCTACATTCTACGCCATCGCGCTTTCAGTTAAGCGCATCTGCGAGTGCATACTCAGAGATTCAAAGACAGTAATGACGATATCCTCTATGACCGACGGCATTTACGGCACTGAGGACGTTTGCCTCAGCCTGCCCTACATCGTAGGCGCTGACGGCATAATCTCGCGCATAAAGGTAAACCTCACCCCCGACGAGGACGAAGCGCTGAGAAACAGCTCTAAGGCGCTGAAAGCCATCATCGACGAGCTGGACATCTAATAAGAGCAAAACGCACGCAATAGTTGTGCGGTGCTGCCTTAACAACTTAGTCTTTTATCGCGGCAGTTGGCCGCTTTAAAGAATATATCATGAAAGGACATGAAAAGCATGGATTACGCAAAGGAATCATTAAAGCTTCACGAGCAGTGGAAGGGTAAGATAGAGGTCATCACACGCGCACCTCTCGAGACCCGCGACGATCTTTCGCTGGCATACACCCCCGGCGTTGCACAGCCCTGTCTGGAGATACAGAAGGACGTAAACAAGAGCTACGACCTCACCAGACGTTCTAACCTCGTAGCAGTTATCACCGATGGTACTGCGGTACTGGGTCTGGGCGACATCGGCCCTGAGGCAGGTATGCCTGTTATGGAGGGCAAATGCGCGCTCTTTAAGGCATTCGGCGATGTTGACGCTATACCGCTCTGCGTTCGCTCTAAGGAAGTTGACGACATCGTAAAGACCGTAAGCCTTATCGCAGGCTCTTTCGGCGGCGTAAACCTTGAGGATATATCCGCCCCCAGATGCTTCGAGATAGAGAGAAGACTCAAAGAGATCTGCGACATCCCGATATTCCACGATGACCAGCACGGTACTGCCGTAGTTACTCTTGCCGCTATGATGAACGCTCTCAAGCTCACCGGCAAGAAGATCGACGAGATACGCGTAGTTACCAGCGGTGCGGGCGCAGCAGGAATAGCTATCATCAAGCTGCTCATCGCTATGGGTCTTAACGACGTAGTGCTCTGCGACAGAAAGGGCGCTATCTACAAGGGCAGAGATGGTTTGAACAAGGAAAAGGAAGAAATGGCTGAGATCACCAACAAGCAGATGCGCAAGGGTACTCTTGAAGAAGTTATCAAGGGCGCTGACGTATTCATCGGCGTTTCCGCTCCCGGCTGTGTAACTCCCGAGATGGTAAAGAGCATGGCTCCCGACCCCATCATCTTCGCTATGGCTAACCCCACTCCTGAGATCATGCCCGACCTCGCAAGAGAGTCCGGCGCGGCAGTTGTCGGCACCGGCAGAAGCGACTTCCCTAACCAGATCAACAACGTTCTCGCATTCCCTGGAATTTTCCGCGGCGCTCTTGACGTTCGCGCAAGCGACATCAACGACGAGATGAAGATAGCCGCTGCTAAGGCTATCGCAGATTTCGTTAAGGACGACGAGCTTACCGCCGAATACATAATCCCCTCTGCGCTCAACCGCGACGTAGCTGCGGCAGTTGCAAAGGCAGTAGCTCAGGCTGCAAGAGATACCGGCGTTGCAAGGATCTAAGTTCCAGACGCTGAGCATCTTAATAAAAACACAAACGGACGGATCTGATTTCCGTCCGTTTTTTTGTACCCATTTGCTTAACTGCACAAAAAAACGGACAGGCACGCGCGTACCTGTCCGCCAAAATTTATGTGGAGAAGTTTATTTGCAGCAGCTTATCCTCTTCATGCGCTCATGCGCCACCATGGTATGCTCAGCTTCGCTTCTGCCGCACTTGGGGCACTTGTCGCCGATTATACCTGTGTAGCCGCAAACGGGGTCGCGGTCTACGGGGTGGTTGATAGAGCCGTAGCCAATACCCTGCTCTTTCATGAAGCGTACCACCTTCTCGAACGCCGCAAGGTTGTTCATCGGGTCGCCGTCAAGCTCGATATAGCTGATGTGGCCTGCGTTTGTAAGAGCGTGGTAGGGGGCTTCGATAGCGATCTTGTCATATGCGCCGATCGGGTAATAAACGGGCACATGGAAGGAGTTGGTATAGTAATTTCTATCGGTAACGCCCTTGATCTCGCCGAATTTCTGCTTGTCAATCTTTACGAAACGTCCCGAAAGACCCTCGGCGGGTGTTGCGAGGAGCGAGAAGTTCAGACCAGTGCGCTTCGACTCTTCGTCCATGCGCTCCCTCATGTGAGTGATTATCTCAAGACCAAGCTGGCGGGACTCTTCCGACTCGCCGTGGTGCTTGCCCGTGAGCGCCACAAGGCACTCAGCAAGACCGATAAAGCCGACCGAGAGAGTGCCGTGCTTGAGCACCTCGCCGACCTCATCATCTGCCGAAAGCTTATCGCTGTCGAGCCAAATTCCCTGACCCATCAGGAAAGGATAATTCTTGACTTTTTTGCTTGCCTGTATCCTAAATCTGTGCATAAGCTGGTCGATGCAAAGATCCATGTATTCGTCAAGGCTGTCGAAGAACGCGCCTACGTTGCCGTCAGCGAGTATGCCGAGGCGTGGCAGATTGATCGTGGTGAACGAGAGGTTGCCTCTGCCCGTAACGATCTCGCGAGTGGGGTCGTAGACGTTGCCTATAACGCGGGTACGGCAGCCCATGTACGCGATCTCGGTATCGGGATTGCCGGGCTTATAGTACTGGAGGTTGAAAGGCGCGTCGATGAACGAGAAGTTCGGGAACAGCCGCTTTGCCGAAACGCGGCAGGCGAGTTTGAAGAGGTCGTAGTTCGGGTCGGTGGGGTTGTAGTTCACGCCCTCTTTGACCTTGAAAATATGTATCGGGAAGATAGGCGTTTCGCCGTTGCCCAGACCAGCTTCCTGCGCGAGCAGAACGTTTTTGATGACCATTCTGCCCTCTATCGTGGTATCGGTACCGTAGTTGATAGAGGAGAACGGGGTCTGCGCGCCGGCGCGTGAGTTCATGGTGTTGAGGTTGTGGATAAGTGCTTCCATCGCCTGATAGGTAGCGCGGTCGGTCTCCTTAACGGAGGTCTTGTAAGCGAACTGCTGTATCTTATTGGCAGTTTTTTCGTCGGTGAAAGCGAGCAGGTATTCCTTTTCAGCTTCCATATAGCCGTTATCATTGGCAAGAGTAGGTTCTATGCCCATTTCATCCTTTATTTTTTCATTTATCTTCTTAGCGATCTCGAATGAGTCGGAAAGATTAGCTTCGAGAGCGAGCGCGCGGTGGATATTATCGCGGTATCTGTGCGCAAAAGTCTTCTTTACGCCGACAGCCATGTCGTAATCGAACTTTGGTATCGACTGACCGCCGTGCTGATCGTTCTGGTTTGACTGTATCGCAATGCAGGCGAGAGCAGCGTAGCTGGAAATATCGTTAGGCGTGCGCAGGAAGCCGTGGCCCGTTGAAAAGCCCTTGTTGAAAAGCTTAGTAAGGTCTATCTGCGTGCAGGTGGTGGTGAGGGTATAGAAGTCGAGGTCGTGGATGTGGATAAAGCCCTCAGCGTGCGCCTTGGCGTGCTTGGGGTCGAGCACATACATCTCGTAAAATTCCTTAGCGCCGACCGAGCCGTACTTCAGCATCGTGCCCATAGCGGTATCGCCGTCGATGTTCGCGTTCTCGCGCTTCAGGTCGTTCTCCTTTGCGGGCTTGAACGTAAGATCCTCGTATACCTTCATAAGGCGGGTGTTCATCTCGCGTGCGCGGGTTCTCTCGGAACGGTAAAGTATATAAGACTTGGCGGTAGACGCATGACCTTCTTCGATCAGTACCTTTTCCACGCAGTCCTGTATCTGCTCAACGGTGGGGTAAGTGAGCTTTTTCTCCATCAGCATATCGCCGACCTTGCCCGCAAGCTCTAGCGCTTCCTCGTAATTCGTGCCGCCGACCGACTGGGCAGCCTTGTAGATAGCGTTGGCGATCTTCTCTATATTAAAGGTGACCTTTCTGCCATCGCGTTTCTGGATCTTGATTATCATTTCTCTTCCTCCGCTTTCGTATATCTCAAAATATCGCTTATTATCAATAAATCGTACCTGCCGCCCTACTGAGCGGCTACGACATACTATATCTTGTGGTTCAAAAACCACCGTATTCAAGTATATAGTATTTTGCGTATTATGTCAAGTGCCGTTTTCACCAATTGAAAGCAACCTTTTTGTACAGTTTGCACAACCGCAGATTAACAAATTAACTATTACGGCAAAAGGCGATTTGCGTGTGTGTAAGATATGCCTGTCAAGTGGTCTATCAGCGTGTTATAAAGCTCATCTACTTTACAGCAAATGTCCGCTTTAAACGCTGCAAATCGCAATTACCCGCCGTCCACTACTGCGCTAAAAGTACAAAAAACCGCACTATTACTGCGTGTTCTGCACATTGTAAGAAATTTCATGCAAGTTATGTTTTTACCGTGTACTTGCGCTTTGCTTTACATGTGGACGTACCATATAAAAATTATATGGCATATATGTAAAACTAGAATACGGTGCGTGGGCGCAAAAAAATCCGCCCCGTTTTTTTGACGGAACGGAAGCGGCGGCACGCTCAGTTCTCAGACTCGGTATGCGTTATCACAACGCCCTCGCCGCGCTGTTTTGTCAGCACATCTTCCAGCGAAGTGTTGAGCATATACGCGAAAAACGTTATCAGCAGTACCATAACTGAGAAAATAAGGATAATATCTATTCTAAATCCGCCTTTGCGTTTCTTTTGTGCCATTTAAGATCAAACCCTTTTTTGATTTTCGGCGATTATAAAATTTCCGCCCACTTATATTATACACCATAGCGCTGATTTTTGCAAGTGTTATTTTAAAAAAACTTGACATAAAAAAAGATGGCTGTGTTTCAAGCCATCTTACTTTACAGTATTGGTATTGCAAACCGCCTGCAATCGCAGGGTTTTTACATATTAGTAAAGCTACTTTACTTTACTGCCTGAGATACACGCCGTTCGATTCGATATAGTCCTCCATATCGTCTTTATAGTCGAGATCAAGGGGGTCTACGTCCGCTTTCAGCGCGCGCTGACCTATATCGTGGCGGTAATGCACGTTTTCCCAGCTGATCTTTTCAACAGCTGCGTAGGACTTTTTCAGCGCTTCCGCCAGCGTGAGAGCCGTGCAGGTAACGCCCAGAACTCTGCCGCCGTTTGTAAGGAATTTGCCGTCCGCAAGCTTTGTGCCCGCGTGGTAAACGAACGCGCCGTCTACCTGACCCATCTCGTTCAGACCGCTGATCTCAAGACCCTTGGGGTAAGAGAGGGGGTAACCGCCCGAAGCCATTACAACGCAGGTGCAGCTTCCCGACTTCCATTTGATGTCAACGTCAGCGAGCTTGTGGTCGTATATCGCTTCAAAGATCTCGCAGAGGTCGGCGTCGAGCATGGGGAGAACTACCTGCGTTTCGGGGTCGCCGAAGCGGCAGTTGTACTCGATGACCTTCGGGCCTTTCGGGGTGAGCATGAGTCCGAAATACAGGCAGCCCTCAAAAGTTCTGCCCTCGGCGTTCATAGCCTCGATGGTAGGCTTGAAGATAGTTTCCATGCACTGCTTCGCCACATCGTCGGTGTAGTAAGGATTGGGAGCTACCGTTCCCATTCCGCCTGTATTCAGACCCTCGTCGCCGTCGAGAGCGCGCTTGTGATCCATCGAAGAGATCATTGGGACTACCGTTTTGCCGTCGGTGAACGAAAGCACCGAAACTTCCGGACCAGTCAGAAACTCCTCAACTACTATCCTGGCGCTGGACTTGCCGAATTTCAGCTCGTCTATCATCTCGTGAACTGCGGCTACAGCCTCGTCCTCATTCTGCGCGAGGATAACGCCCTTGCCGAGCGCAAGACCGTCCGCCTTTATAACGGTCGGATAGCTGTTCTGCTCTTTGATGTACTTTATCGCCGATTCGCTGTCGGTAAAAACTTCGTAGCCTGCTGTCGGGATATTGTACTTTTTCATCAGCTCTTTCGAGAACACTTTCGAGCCTTCGATTATCGCGGCGTTCGCCTTAGGACCGAATGTTTTAAAGCCCTTAGCCTGCAAAGCGTCTACCATGCCGAGCACGAGCGGGTCGTCGGGGGCAACTACCACCATATCGGGGTGCAGCTTTTCCGCGAGCGCCACTACGCCCTCTACATCTGTCGCCGCAACGTCGAAGCACTCGGCGTACTTTGATATACCGCCGTTGCCGGGCGTGCAGTAAAGCTTATCTACCTTAGGCGATTCTGCGAGCTTCATGATTATTGCGTGTTCTCTTCCGCCGCCGCCTACTACCAGTATTTTCATAATGTATCGGTCCTTTCTATACAGCTTACGGCGCAGGCTTTTACACCCGCGCCCAGCCTTATTTTGCTTTTATCAGATGAACTTGAAGCTGTCCAGTACCTTATTGAACTCGCTGTCGAGCTTGCTCATTACGCTGTCAGCCGCACCGTAGCTGATGGCAACAAGGGTATCGTCCTTGTTTACAACTACCTGATGTATCTCCATGGTAACATCGTCGCTGAGCTTATAGCTGATGGTGAAGGTGTAGCTGTCAACGCCGTTGAGGGTGCCGGGTTCAGCCGCAGTTACTTCGTAGCCGTCGGTAGATTCGTAAGCCGAACGCATATCCTCTGCGTACTCGGAAACGGAAGTGCCCTTGAGCGATTCGTCAGACATGGAAACTACATTGAAGTTAGCGGTAACTGCCATATCGTCATCAAGGTCGCCTGCGTATGTGAACTGGCAGTCAGTGCCTGCGCCCTCGCCGTAAGTCCAAACGCTGGGGTCTGCCTCGATGGTGTACTTTTCGCCGGTGTAAACGCCGTCAGCATAGCCGGTATTTGCGTTGGAAGCGGAATCGTCAGCCGCGCTCTCATCGGCAGTGCTTTCGTCAGCAGCGCTCTCAACTGCTGCGCTCTCATCAGCGGTGCTCTCTTCAGCAACGCTTTCAGCAGCAGATTCCTCAGCCTTAGACTCTTCAGCAGCGGTGGTAGCCGCAGTAGTATCAGCCTTAGACTTAGTGTCCTCCTTAGAGGAATCATCGCTGCTTCCGCAGGATGCCATTGCCATTACGGTCATAGCTGCAAGCAGTGCAGCAAGTGTCTTTTTGATCTTCATGATCTCTTCTACTCCTTTTCTATCAGTGGTGGAACAGTCTGATGCCTGTAAATGCCATAGCCATTCCATATTTGTTGCAGGTTTCGATAACGTTGTCGTCGCGGATAGATCCACCCGGCTCGGCAATGTATTTTACGCCTGATTTGTGTGCTCTTTCGATGTTGTCGCCGAAGGGGAAGAATGCGTCAGAGCCTAAGCATACGTCGGTATTCTTTTCCAGCCATGCTTTTTTCTCCTCGCGGGTGAATACCGCGGGCTTTACCTTAAAGGTATTCTGCCATACGCCCTCTGCGAGAACGTCTTCGTACTCGTCCGACATATAAACGTCTATCGCGTTGTCGCGGTCGGCGCGGCGGATATTATCAAGGAATTCCAGACCCATTACCTGCGGGCTCTGGCGCAGCCACCAGTTATCCGCTTTCTGTCCCGCAAGGCGTGTGCAGTGTATTCTCGACTGCTGACCAGCGCCTATGCCGATAGCCTGACCGTCCTTGACGTAGCAAACGGAGTTTGACTGAGTGTATTTCAGAGTGATGAGCGAGATGAGCAGATCCTCCTGCTTCTCCTTAGGAATATCCTTATTTTCGGTAACGATGTTTTTCAGCATATCGAAGTCGATAGGCAGTTCCTGTCTGCCCTGCTCGAACGTTACGCCGTATACCTGCTTGCGCTCGATGGGGTCGGGCTTGTAGTTCTCGTCCATCTGAATGATGTTGTAAGTGCCCTTTCTCTTCGATTTCAAAATCTCGAGCGCTTCGTCGGTGTAACCGGGGGCGATTATGCCGTCGGAAACCTCGCGCTGTATCATCTTAGCAGTAGGCACATCGCAAACGTCGGAAAGCGCGATAAAGTCGCCGTAAGAGGACATTCTGTCCGCGCCGCGCGCTCTTGCATATGCGCAGGCAAGGGGCGAAAGCTCGCCGAGGTCGTCTACCCAGTAGATCTTCTTGAGCGTATCAGAAAGAGGTCTGCCTACAGCCGCGCCTGCGGGCGAAACGTGCTTGAAAGAGGTAGCTGCGGGCAGACCCGTAGCCTTTTTCAGCTCGCGCACAAGCTGCCAGCCGTTGAAAGCGTCGAGCAGATTTATATAGCCGGGCTTGCCGTTGAGAACTGTTATAGGCAGCTCCTCGCCGTTAGCCATGAATACTCTCGATGGCTTCTGGTTAGGGTTGCAGCCGTATTTTAAAAGCATTTCATTTGCCATTTTTCAATTCCTCCGTATCGTGATGTCACTTGGTGTACTTGTTTACGACCTTGGTCTTTTCCTCGCCCGTAGCGATGTCGATGTATCTTACAAAAAGCGATACCTTGTTATCCTCGTTGAGCGCTTCCCAAAGGCCGCCAGTAAATTCCTCGATGCAGTTCGGGATATTTATCTTTTTAGGCTCGCCCTCAAAGCTGGGGAGCGGGCTGCCATCGCCCATGTAGGTGTGGATAAAGTGGCCCACGCCGTCTACGGGGTTGGTGTAGGTGAAAGTAAATCTCTCGCAGCAGCTGGGGTCGCCGTCGGCGGATTTCAGTATGCTCATAGCGTAGTTGTAAGAGCCGCTCTCGACGTGCATTATGCCCGAAATTCTGGGAGTGTAGTTTGGCGCGTCGTCCTCGTACTCGCGTGTGCGAAGCGATTGCTCAAAGGTCTGCTGTTTATCCATCAGCTCGTAGATAGTGTCGGTCTGGTCGCCGTTGGTAACTATCGTCTTGTTGCCAAGCTTTCTAACGGGCGAGTAGATGATAAGGTGCGGGTCGGAAAGCTTGCTTGGGTCGGCAGCTTCGGTCTTTATGCCGTCAGCCGTTTCGGTGAAAACGCGGTTGCGCGAGTTCACGCTTCTGCCCATGATGAAGTACGCCGTTACAGCGCTCTTGCCATCGACAGACTTGCCTATTATAATGCCTCTGCCGGGGTAGGAATTGCTTTTCAGCTCTTCGTAAATATCAAGAGTTTTCATATTTTTTCCTCCACTTCCCCGAGGTAACACTCGGTCACGTTCGGTATTGTTATGACGCCGTTTTCGGCGTATCTTTCAAACATCTCGGCAAGCTCGGCTTTGTATTCATCGAAATGCTCGTCGCCCTCTTTCAGCGAATACGAGCGCGAGAGTCTGTTGCCGATGAAGGCCTGCTTATCGAAATGAAGATCGTTTCTGAATATCTTCGTTTCAAAATTATCAAAAAAGCCGCTGAGCACCTCGGAGCTTTTGCGCATCGGCGTGTTCAAGCCTTTTCTTATAAGGTAGTCGCCGCACCATTTCGCGCAGATACGGCTTATCTCCGCCGCTATGGGCGAATCTTTCTCGTCGAGGTAGGACGGGCGGTATTTTGAATACACATCGGCAAGTCCCGAAAATTTTGACCTGCCCGCGTTTTCGGTCGGCATACCCTCAGCCCTCGTAATCGACGTAAGCTTTGCCGTCCTTAATGGTTATCCTTTCCTCGCAGAAAAGCGAGGCGGCTTTCGGCAGCAGCTTCCACTCTACGTTTTCCATAATGCGGCGCTGAAGTATCTCTGGGGTGTCGCCGTTCTCGACGGCTACCGTGCCTTGAAGGATTATCGCGCCCGCGTCAGCCTGCTCGTTTACGAAATGTATCGTCGCGCCCGAAACTTTCACGCCGTACTCCAGCGCTTTTTCGTGCACTTTAAGTCCGTAATAGCCCTCGCCGCAGAAAGACGGGATCAGCGCGGGGTGTACGTTTATTATCTGATACGGGTAAGCTTCGGTAACGCATTTATCGAGTATCGTCATAAAGCCTGCGAGGATTATCAGGTCGGCGCGCTGCTTTTTCAGCTCGGCAAGTATCGCTTCGCTGTAAGCTTTGCTGTCGGCGTAATTTTTCCTCGGCAGGGTAACGCTCGGTATGCCTGCGTTTGCAGCACGTTCAAGCGCATACGCGCCCTCTTTGGATGAGATGACGCAGCTTATCTTGCCGCCCTTTATCTCTCCCCTTTTCTCGGCGTCGATGAGCGCCTGCAGATTCGTGCCGCCGCCCGATACCAGTACGACTATATTTTTCATTACTCCATCTGCTCCTTTCAGAGTAGTCATCAGCAGATGATAACGCCCTCTTCGCTCTCTACCAGTTCGCCGAGGATATAAGCGTTTTCGCCGGCGGCTTTCAGAGTTTCAACAGCCTTGTCGGCGTCGTTCTTATCTACTACCACCGTCATGCCGACGCCCATGTTAAAGGTATTGAACATATCTCTTTCGGGGATCTTGCCTGTCTCGGCGATAACGTTGAATATCGGCAGTACCTGTACGGCGCTGCGCTCGATCTTAGCAGAAAGACCCTTGGGCAGAGATCTCGGGATATTCTCGTAGAAGCCGCCGCCGGTGATGTGCGAGATAGCCTTCACGTTCACCTTTTCGATAAGGCTCATGATAGCCTTTACATATATCTTGGTAGGTGTGAGCAGCACGCTGCCGAGGGGCGCGCCCAGCTCGGAATTATGTCTTGCGAGGTTCTGCTCGTTTACGGTAAATACCTTTCTTACCAGCGAGAAGCCGTTGGAATGTACGCCGCTGGAAGCGATAGCGATCATTACGTCGCCCGCCTTCTGCGTTTCGGGCTTGAGTATCTTGTCCTTATCAACAACGCCTACTGCAAAGCCTGCGAGGTCGTACTCATCTACGGGGTAGAAGCCGGGCATTTCGGCAGTTTCGCCGCCTATGAGCGCAGCGCCCGACTGTATGCAGCCCTCGGCAACGCCCGAAACTATCTGCGCTACCTTTTCGGGGTAGTTCTTGCCTACCGCGATGTAGTCGAGGAAAAACTGGGGCTTAGCGCCGCAGCAGATTATATCGTTCACGCACATAGCTACGCAGTCGATGCCGACTGTATCGTGCTTATCCATGAGGAAAGCTATCTTGAGCTTAGTGCCTACGCCGTCGGTACCCGAAACGAGTACGGGCTTGGTGATGCCTGTAAGGTCAAGCTCATAAAGTCCGCCGAAGCCGCCGATACCGCTCAGCGCGCCCGCCGTCATAGTCTTAGCGACGTGCTTTTTCATAAGTTCTACCGCCTTATAGCCCGCGGTAACGTCAACGCCCGCTTCCTTATAGCTTTCAGAAAAACTCTTCATGTTATATTCCTTTCATATCAAATCATTTACTGTCCGAAATTCTGTACTCAAATTTATCCTTTGGCATTTCTGCGGGTACTTCTATCGGGTACTGCTCGTTAAAGCAGCCTACGCAGAAGTCGCAGTCTGACTTGCCCGCAAGCTTTTTCACGCTCTCTACGCTGAGGTAGCCCAAGCTGTCCGCGCCGATGTGGCGGCAGATCTCCTCGTTAGTCATATTGCAGGCTATGAGGTTCTCTTTGCTGTCAATATCCGTGCCGAAGTAGCATGGCGCTACGAAAGCGGGGCTGGATATACGAACGTGCACCTCGGTAGCCCCCGCCTCGCGCAGCAGTTTCACTATGCGCGCCGAAGTAGTTCCGCGGACTATCGAGTCGTCTATCATGACAACGCGCTTGCCCTTTACGGTAGAGGATATAGCGTTCAGCTTGATCTTTACCGAATTGGTGCGCTCCGCCTGAGTAGGCTGGATAAACGTTCTGCCGATATAGCGGTTTTTGATAAAACCTATGCCGTAAGGTATGCCGCTCTCCTGCGAAAAGCCGAGCGCCGCGTCGAGTCCCGAGTCGGGAACGCCTATTACTATATCCGCGTCAACGGGGTGCTCGCGCCAGAGGTATTTGCCTGCGCGAAGCCTTGCCTTATGTACGCTGGAACCCTCTATCACCGAGTCGGGGCGTGCGAAGTAAACATACTCAAACACGCAGATATGACCCTTGCTGCCGCAGTGCGTTTCGATAGACCTAACGCCGCTGTCGTCGATAACTACTATCTCGCCCGGTTTCAGATCTCTTACGAATTTAGCGCCGATGCTGTCAAAAGCGCAAGTTTCGCTCGAAACTACCCAGCTTTCGCCGAGCTTACCAAGAGAGAGAGGACGGAAGCCCTCGGGGTCGCGCGCGGCTATAAGCTTCTGCGGCGACATTATCACCAGCGAGTACGCTCCCTTTACCCTGTACATCATCTGCTCTACCGCTTTTTCGATAGATCCGCAGGCAAGGCGCTCCTCGGTTATCACATAAGAGATGACCTCGGTATCGTTAGTGGTATGGAAGATCATACCTTTGTTTTCGTACTGCATCCTCAGCTCGCGCGCATTGGTAAGGTTGCCGTTATGCGCTATCGCGAGAGGGCCTTTGCCGTGGCGGACTACCAACGGCTGAGCGTTTGAAGCGTTGCAGCTTCCAGTTGTAGAGTAGCGCACATGACCTATCGCCATATTGCCCTCGCCAAGAGCCTGAAGGCGATCTTTATCGAACACCTGATTTACCAGACCCAGATCTTTATAATAATTGAACAATCCATCATCGTTCACTACGATGCCGCAGCTTTCCTGTCCACGGTGCTGAAGCGCATACAATCCCACATATGTCTGCGCGGCTACATCGCATTTTTTATCGGCGTAAATCCCGAATACCCCACATTCTTCATGAATATTGTCAAACATTTATTCATTACCTCCGTGGGCATCTTATCAATGGTCTTTCGGCGGCGAAAGCCTGCCCGCAGACCTGCAATGCCAAAATTTATAAAAACGTGCAAGCGGCAGGGAGCGCCCCACGCGCCTCTGCCGTCGCAATTCTAAACGAAATATCCGTTTGTGTTTGTCGGCGAAAAATTACTTTTCGCTGCCAATCAGGCGCTTCATGATCTCCTGATAAGCCTCTTCTACGCCGCCCATATCTCTGCGGAAACGGTCTTTATCCAGCTTCTCGTGAGTAGTGCTGTCCCAGAAGCGGCAGGTGTCGGGAGAGATCTCGTCTGCAAGGATTATCTTGCCGTGGAATCTGCCGAACTCGATCTTGAAGTCGATGAGGTCGATATTCATCTTCTTAAAGAAGCCGAGCATGAACTCGTTTACCTTGAAAGCGTACTTAGTGATGTCTGCGATCTCCTCTTCGGTAGCGAGGTCAAGACCGAGAGCGTAGTACTTATTGATAAAGGGGTCGCCCAGATCGTCGTTCTTGTAGCTGAACTCGAGAGTAGGCTGCTTGAGCTTAGTGCCCTCAGCAATGCCGAGTTTCTTAGAGAAGCTGCCGGCAGCTACGTTTCTTACGATGACTTCGAGAGGAACTATCTCTACCTTCTTAACGATCGTTTCTCTGTCGCTGATCTCTTCAACGAGGTGAGTAGGCACGCCCTCGTTCTCCAGCAGCTTGAACATATAGTTCGTCATCTTGTTATTGATAACGCCCTTGCCGGTGATAGTGCCCTTCTTTTCGCCGTTGAAAGCGGTAGCGTCGTCCTTGTAATCTACGATAACGAGATCAGGATCGTTAGTCGCGTAAACTTTCTTAGCCTTTCCTTCATAAAGCTGTTCGCCCTTTACTACGTTTGCCATGTTGATTTCCTCCTAAGATCATATGTAAAATTTGATTTTATGCTAGTATAATGTCCGCAGTCTGCGCGGGAGTTTCAGCTATATAGTCAGCGCCGGCTTTTTCAAGCTCTTCCCTGTTTCCGTAGCCGTAAAGCACGCCTAAGCTGTCGATGCCCTCGGCAGCCGCGCCCTCTATATCATGATGTCTGTCGCCGACCATAAGCGTTTTATCCGCATCAGCCCCGCAGCTTTTCATGACATATCTTATAACAGCCGCTTTATTGGTGCGCTCGCCTGTCATCTCCGCCCCGCCGACAAAATCGAAGTATTCGTCAAGGCAGAAGTGAGAGATTATCCTGCGCGCGTAGACCTCGGGCTTAGATGTAGCCAGCGCAGTGCGCCTGCCCGCAGCCTTTATGCGCGCGAGCATTTCCGCCGCGCCGCTGTAAACTGCGTTTTCAAATATTCCTATATTCTTATACCTTTCGCGATAAAGGCGCGTCGCCTCAGCCGCCTGCTCGTTGTCCATACCGCAGAAATCGCGGAAAGAATCCATAAGCGGCGGGCCTATAAAGCGGTACAAACTGCTGCGCTGCGGAACATCTCTTCCCATCTGCCGCAGAGCGTGCTCTACGCAGTTGATTATGCCCTCAGCCGAGTCTGTTATAGTGCCGTCAAGGTCGAAAAGTATCAGTTCGTAATGTTTCAAATGTTTATATCCTCAAAGCTGAGCTATCTGCTCCTGAAGCGCTTTATCCTTTGCCTCTACGCCCTCTACCATTTCCTGCTTAGCCTTTTCAAGCTTTTCGGCAAGGGTATCGTCTGAAAGCGCGAGCATCTCTATCGCGAGAATCGCGGCATTTTTCGCGCCGTTTACAGCCACTGTTGCGACAGGTATGCCGCTTGGCATCTGAACGGTAGCGAGCAGAGCGTCAAGACCCTCAAAAGTCGATTTTATCGGGATGCCGATAACGGGCAGCGTGGTGTTTCCCGCGATCACGCCCGCCAGATGAGCCGCCATGCCCGCCGCGCAGATTATTATGCCGAAGCCGTTAGCCTTAGCGTTTTTCGCAAAATCAGCGGCAAGCTCTGGGGTGCGGTGAGCGCTCATAACGCGGCACTCAAAAGGCACGCCGTACTTTTTAAGCTCGGCAAGCGCATTTTTCACGATAGGAAAATCGCTGTCTGAGCCCATTATAACTGCAACCTTTTTCATAAGAAAATTCCTCCATCATTACCATGTATAATAAAAAAACAGCAGCTATATGAAGCAAACTGCTGTTATAATACTGCTATAAATTACAATTAGAGTGCGAAAAGCCGAGGGTAGATCCGCCTTTAACGGAAATATCCTTACATAAATATGAAAAGAATCGGCGCTCAAAATTCTGCATATCGAAAACCATTCCTTTCAGAAGCTCGCACGGGGGGAAAGCGGCATTACTCAAAACAGCCGCCGCGGTACGCCGCCGGCATAATAGCCGCAGCATACCCTTTATATATTGTACAATATTTTCGTCCGAAATTCAACAGAATTTGATATAAAATTTGTTACTGATTTATTGCTGATAATTGTGCAATTTCACAATGCAGCGGCGAGGTCAGTCGTACAAGTGGTGATCGGAAAAGCTGCGCATACCGCGTATATTGGCGGCGGCGTGCTTATCCTCGCCCATCACAAGACTTTCGCGGCGCTCGGGCGGAAGCTGCATGAAAACTTTGAAAGCAGCGGGGTTCTGCGCCATAGCCATCGAAAGCCCCAAGGGAATATCGCTGCTGCGGGCGGGTCTTTTTCTGCACATAAAATTTCACCTCCTGCGATGTATCTCTGAAAATATTATCCGCTGAAAAAAAAATTTTATGCCTGAAAAAAGTTGACTTTGCGGCGATAACGTGTTAAAATTAAAACGATCACAATTACGAAACAAGTGGAGGATACAGGTATTGGAAGGACTTTATCAGGTAAAGACCGTGAATGAGATAATGCAGCGCCACGGCTTTTCTTTTTCAAAAAAGCTGGGGCAGAATTTTCTCATAAACCCCACCGTATGCCCGCGTATAGCCGAGATGGGCGGCGCGGAAAAGGGCGCGGGGATAATAGAGATAGGAACGGGCGTTGGCGTACTGACCCACGAGCTTGCGAAGCGCGCGGACAAGGTTTGCGCGATAGAGCTTGACGAGCGGCTGATACCCGTGCTGGCGGAAACGCTGGCGGAGCACGACAACGTGAAGATAATAAACGCCGACATCATGCAGACCGACCTGAAAAAGCTCATCGACGAAGAATTTCAAGGGCTGAACGTGGCGGTGTGCGCTAATCTGCCCTACTACATCACATCGCCGATAATAATGCGCCTGCTGGAAGAGCGTCTGCCGATAAAGTCGGTAACGGTGATGGTGCAGAAAGAGGCGGGCGTGCGGCTTTGTGCCGAAACGGGCACGCGCGAAAGCGGCGCGGTAACATTCGCAGTACGGTATTTTTCCGAGCCGAAGAAGCTTTTCGACGTATCGCGCGGCAGCTTTTACCCTGCGCCGAACGTTGACAGCTGCGTTATCAGATTCGACCTGCGCGAGCACACTCCCGAAGGGGTGACGGACGAGAAGTTTTTCTTCAAGGTAGTCCGCGCGGCGTTTCAGCAGCGGCGCAAGACGCTCTGCAACTCGGTATCGGCGACCATCGGCGCGGAGAAATCTGCGGTGATAAGCGCGGCGGAAGCGGCAGGCCTTAGCCCGACGATACGCCCCGAAGCCATGAACATGGAGCAGATGATAGCTTTCTCCGAGCAGCTCAAAAAGATGATATAAAGCAAAAAAAGCCTCACTCTGACAAATTTCAGCGCAGAGAGAGGCTTTATCTATATCATCGGCACAAGACCGTATATCGACATTATATTCACCGCGGGCGGGATAAGTTCGCGGCGGAATACGACATTTTCGGCACGAAGCCGCACCGAATATCATACACTGATATGAAGGGGGTGGTATAATGCCATGAATTTCGTAAATTTTGATAACTCTGCCACCACGTTCCCGAAGCCGCCGAGCGTTGCAGCGGCGGTGCAGACTGCTTTCACGCGGTACGGCGGAAACCCCGGCAGGGGCGGTCACAAGCTTTCGGTCGCGACATCTGAGCAGGTATTCAAGACGCGCGCGGCGGCGGCTGATATGTTCGGCGCGCAGCCGCAGAACGCCGTTTTTGCCGCAAACTGCACCGCCGCGCTGAATATGGCGATAAAGGGAATGATGCAGTACGGCGGGCACATCATAATCTCAGACTACGAGCACAACTCAGTTTTCCGCCCCGTATACGCGCTGTACAAGCGGCGCGGGGCGACATTTTCCGTAGCGCAGATCAGCGACAGCGACGAGGAAACGGTAGAGAATTTCCGCAGGCTGATACGCAGCGACACGAAGTGCATATGCTGCATGGCGGCTTCAAACGTAACGGGGCGACTGATGCCGATACGCGAGCTTGCCGAGCTTTGCCGCAGCTACGGGATATGTTTCATCACCGACGCGGCGCAGGCGGCGGGGCTTATCGACCTAAAAGTCGGCGGCGGGGTGAGCTTCATATGTGCTTCGGGGCACAAGGCGCTCTACGGACCTTCAGGAACGGGTCTGCTTATCTCAAGCGGCGAGTACGAGCTGAGCACGATAATGGAAGGCGGAACGGGCGCGACCTCAGAGCAGCCCGAGCAAACGCCTTTCCTGCCCGAGCGGTTGGAGAGCGGCACTGTCAACACGGCGGGCATAATAGGCCTGCGGGCTGGGCTGGAGTTTGTAAAAACGAAAACTCCGCAGCGGATATTGGCGCACGAGATCTCGCTCTGCGAGCAGTTTGAGCAGGGTATCTCACGGATAAAGGACGTGAAACTTTACCGCATCGACCGCCGCGCGCCGATAGTTTCATTCAACATCGGCGAGAAAAATTCGCAGCGGGTATCGGCGGCGCTTTCGGAAAAAGGCTTCGCGCTGAGGGGCGGGCTGCACTGCGCTCCGTTGGCGCACCGCACGCTCGGCACGCTGGAGCAGGGCACGGTGCGCTTCTCGCCCGCCGCTTTCAACAATTCGCGGCAGGTGGATAGTTTGATACAGGCGGTGGCGAAAACGGCTAAGGAATTGTGAATAAAAAAAACGGCAGGCCGTAAAAAGCCTGCCGTTTTAGCGTATAAGTGTTTAAGCAAATATCATTCCAGCTCGAAAGCGCCTGTATAAAGCTGATAATACTTGCCCTTTTCGGCTATCAGCTTATCGTGGCTGCCGCGCTCGATTATCCTGCCCTGCTCGAGCACCATGATAACGTCGGAATTGCGCACGGTGGAAAGGCGATGGGCTATTACGAAAACCGTTCTGCCGTACATCAGTCCGTCCATGCCGCGCTGTACCAGCGCCTCGGTGCGGGTGTCGATGGAGGAAGTAGCTTCGTCCAATATCATTACGGGCGGGTCGGCTACCGCTGCGCGGGCTATCGAGATAAGCTGGCGCTGACCCTGCGAGAGGTTCGCACCGTTGCCCGTGAGCATGGTATTATAGCCCTCTGGCAAACGTCTGATGAAATCGTCGGCGTTTGCAAGGCGCGCCGCGGCTATGCACTCTTCGTCACTGGCGGCGAGGTTGCCGTAGCGGATATTATCCATTACCGTGCCTGTAAAAAGGTTTACGTCCTGCAAAACTATACCGAGCGAGCGGCGCAGATCGTCTTTCTTTATCTTGTTGATATTTATGCCGTCGTAGCGTATCTTGCCGTCGGCGATGTCGTAAAAGCGGTTGATAAGGTTTGTGATAGTGGTCTTTCCTGCGCCCGTCGCGCCTACGAAAGCTACCTTTTCGCCGGGGTTCGCGTAGATGGAAACATCGTGCAGAACTATCTTTTCGGGCACATAGCCGAAGTCTACGTCATCGAACTCTACATGGCCTGTAACCTTAGTCAGCGTTACGCTGCCGTCCTCGTGGGGGTGCTTCCAAGCCCAGATGTTGGTGCGCTCTTCGCACTCTACAAGCTCATCGTCAGCGCCGTACTTAGCGTTTACAAGGGTAACGTATCCCTCGTCGGTTTCGGGCTGCTCGTCGATAAGGTCGTAGATCCTCGAAGCGCCCGCCATAGCCATAGCTACCGCGTTTATCTGCTGAGAGATATTTGAAACGTTCTGGCTGAACTGGCGCACCATTCCGAGGAAAGGCACTACTACCGCTATGCTCATAGCCTGACCCGAGATCGAGAGGTTCGGCACATTCAGCGTTATCAGCACGCCGCCGATGAATGCCGCGAGGATATAGAGTATATTGCCGATATTGCCCATGATAGGCATGAGGATATTTGCGTACTTGTTAGCGTTGTTCGCGTCGTTAAAGAGCTGCTCGTTTATCTTATCGAAATCCTGCTTCGCGCGGCTCTCGTGGCAGAAGACCTTTACTACCTTCTGACCCTCTATCATTTCTTCGATATAGCCCTCGGCTTTACCGAGCGACTTCTGCTGTTTTACGAAGTGCTTCGCGCTCTTGCCGCCGATGTTTTTGGTCACCCAAAGCATGAGCATAACGCCCGCTACCACGATAAGCGTCATCCAAACGCTGAGGTAGAGCATTACGAAAAAGAGTACCAGCAGTGTAAGACCTGCGGTGAGCGCCTGCGGCAGTGCCTGCGAGATAAGCTGGCGCAGGGTGTCTATATCGTTGGTGTAGTGGCTCATAATATCGCCGTGGGGGTGCTGATCGAAATACTTTATCGGCAGCTTTTCCATGCGCTTGAACATCTTCTCGCGCATTTTAGCGAGGTGGCCCTGCGTTACAACAGCCATGTTCAGCGTGTAAACGGTGGTCGCGAGTATTCCTATAACGTATATCGCGATCATCAGCCCGATAACTTTTGTAATTCCCGGCTTTGCGTACTCCATAGCGGCGGCCGCACCTTCAGCGCTGTAAACTTTCAGCGCTTTCTCTATTACCGAAATAAGCTGGTTCATGAAAAGCGAGGATACGGTGCTCGCTACTGCGCTTATAATTATGCAGAAGATAACCAGCGTAAGGCGCTTTTTATAATTGCTGAAAAGGTCTTTCAGTATCCTGCCCATCTGCGGCTTCGGCGCATTAGGGGCTTTTACATACGGCTTCTTAGGCATTTGTATCCTCCTCTCCGCTGTTCTTGTTCTGCGAGGTATAAACTTCGCGGTAGATTTCGTTATTCTCAAGCAGCTCTTCGTGAGTGCCTACTCCGTTTATCTTTCCGCCCTCAAGAACTACTATCTGGTCTGCCGCCTGCACTGAGGAGATACGCTGAGCTATGATTATCTTGGTAGTATCGGGTATCTCTTCGGCGAAAGCTTTTCTTATCAGCGCGTCGGTCTTTGTATCTACCGCGCTGGTGGAGTCGTCGAGAATAAGTATCTTCGGCTTTTTGAGCAGTGCGCGGGCTATGCAAAGGCGCTGTTTCTGACCGCCCGAAACGTTAGTACCGCCCTGCTCGATATAAGTATCGTACTTTTCGGGGAACTTCTGAACGAATTCGTCAGCCTGTGCGAGTCTGCATACGCGCTCGAGCTCTTCATCGCTTGCGTTTTCATCGCCCCAGCGCAGGTTTTCTTTTATAGTGCCCGAAAAAAGAACGTTTTTTTGTAGAACTACTGCCACCTGATCGCGCAGAGTCTTTATATCGTACTCGCGTACATCTCTGCCGCCTACCTTTACCGAGCCGCCCGTAACGTCATAAAGGCGGGGTATAAGCTGTATCAGCGAGGACTTTGAGCTTCCCGTTCCGCCGATAATGCCTATCGTCTGACCCGACTTGATATGCAGGTCTATGCCCTCGAGCACGTTTTTCTCAGCATCTGCCGAGTAAGCGAAATCTACGTTATCGAAATCTACGCTGCCGTCTTTTACATCGGTAACGGCGTTTTCGGGATCTTTGATGGTGCTTTCATCATCGAGCACTTCGCAGATACGTCTTGCGGAAGCTACCGACATAGTTACCATAACGAAGATCATCGAGATCATCATAAGGCTCATGAGTATCTGCATACTGTAAGTTATCATGCTCGAGAGGTCGCCGACATTGAAAGCCGTGCCGCCGCTGCGGATTATCATACCCGCGCCGAAGAGCGAAACGGCAGTCATGGTGACGTACATACAGAACTGCATCAGCGGAGAGTTAAAAGCGAGTATCTTCTCTACGCGGGTAAAGCTGCGTTTCAGCTCCTGCGAGGCTTCGTTGAACTTGTTTATCTCGTAATCCTCGCGAACGTAAGCTTTTACTACGCGGATACCGTTTACGTTCTCCTGAACCGATTCATTCAGCGCGTCGTACTTTTTGAAAAGGCGGTTGAATATCGGCATAGAGATCTTTATCATAAGACCCAAGCCGATCGCCAGTACAGGAACTATAAAGAGGTATGTCATAGCAAGCGAGGGCCTCATGAGCACCGACATTACCAGCGCGAATATCAGCATAAAGGGGCATCTTACCGCTATACGGATTATCATCATGTAGGCGTTCTGCACGTTGGTAACGTCGGTGGTAAGGCGGGTAACAAGGCTGGAGGTCGAGAACTTATCAATATTCGCGAACGAAAAGCCCTGCACCTTATAGAAAAGGTCTTTGCGCAGATTTTTTGCAAAGCCGCTGGAAGCTCTGGCGCAGAAGTAGCCCGAAAGCGCTCCGCAAAGCAGCGAAAGGCAAGCCATAACGAAAACTACCAGACCGTACTTAACTATAACGCCGAGTTCGCAGCCGCGCTGTATATTATTTACCAGCAGCGCTATAACGTAAGGGATAATACATTCAAGCACTACCTCTAAGGCTACGAAAACGGGCGTTAGGATAGAATCTTTCTTATACTCCCTGATACAGGAAGCAAGCTTTTTTATCATATTCCTTTTTCCTCCGTTTCACTAAGATTTTTCACTATCATATCGCACACCTCGAAGAAATTTTCGAGCTTATCTGGCGGTATATCCTTCACCACATCGCGCTCTATCGCGTCGAAGCGCTCTATGATTTCGGCGTTCAGGCGTCTGCCCTTTTCGGTTATCACCAGCTTTTTAAGGCGTGCGTCGCTGGGAACTGACTGCCGCTCGATCAAGCCTTTCTGCACCATAAGGCAGATGGTCTTTGAAACAGTAGCGCGACGGACGTGAAATTCCTCTTCCAGATCTCGCTGAAAAACATCTCTGCCGTCGTTTTGCACCAAGTAGCCGAGTATCCAGCCGTTTGAGCCGCTGATGGCCTCGTCCTCACTATTGAGCGTGCTGTTGAAGCGGCGGCGAATGAGGTTTGAGATCATTCGCATCTCCGCGCCGATATGGCGTTTGCCGTCCTGCGGGCCTTTTACTATTGGCTCGCCGCAGTTATTGCAGTCTTCGCACATGGTATTACCCTCCTTTGTTTATTATTCTATTATCTCAGACGGCAGCCAGCCGACTGTAGAATCCTCAGTTATGACCAAAGCCATAGTTTCGTCCTCGTAAAAGACCGATACTTTCTCGCCCATTTTCGCATTAGGAAAAGAAGATAAAAACTGATAAACGTGCGGCTTTTCATCAAAATAATATATTTCATGGCTGGGGATAAGCCCTTCGCCGCCTGTGTATTCATCTTTTACTTTAGTAAAATAGCCCTTTTTTTCAACTATAGATATGTCCTGCTTTTCCCAGTCGATATAAACAGGCTGACTATCGCTGTGATGATCTTTTATCACCGTTTTCTTTGGCACGTCGGTGTCCCAAATTACCTCATGAGAATATTCGTCGCCGCGCTTGTTTATCACAAGCATATTCATTTGGCAAGCCTTTTTGATAGAAAGACCGCCGTCGATACAGATCATATTCTTTTTGCTGTCGAATATCGGCAGATCTGTCACATTTGAGCGTCTGTAATTATATGTAGGATAATGCCCGAACACCAGCTTTTTGCCCGTGGGATTTTCTTTTCGCAAAAACCACGGAACAGTTATGGCGTAAATATCATCTGTATTTCTCCAGTCAGGACGATCTTCAAGCCCTGCGTGAACGAAAACATATTTTTCCGTTTCAAGGCATATAGGAAGATCTCTGACAAAAGTCAGCAGCTCCTCATATCTCTCAACAACTTTTTCTCTTATTTCAAGCCAATTGCCATCCCAGCAGTCAACATATCCGAGGGTATTAGCCATTTGTCTGAAAGTATTATGTTCATTTCTATAAAACTGCTGCTGAAAGCGCTTAAAATCATAGTGATAAGCCATTCTCGAACACATTATATCATTATTGCCCATCAAGCATACAGCCTTGTCGCTTTTATCACAAAGTGTCTTGACATATTCAAGGGTCTTTATATTATCGCTGCCGTGTTCGAGTATATCGCCGACTATAACAAGATAATCGTTCTTCGGGTCATATTCCGCCCTTTTCAGCAGCCTATCTAAAAGCTGCCAATGCGTGTGAATATCGCTCACCGCGATCATCCTGCAATCTTCGGGCAGCGCCAGTTTTATTATCTTATCCATATATCTCCTCATATAATTCTTATTTATTGTCAACCGTTATACAGTTTCTAGGTTGACAGTTATAGAGCTGACTGTCAACCTGCTAACAAGTATTATATCAGAATTGTTAGCCGATGTCAACGTTATTCTGCACAAATTTGAGTGACAGTTTTGTGAACTTTTCTAAATCATTGGGCAAAATATGGATATTGCTAAGTTGATCTTTCACCTAAATTTCACGGTTCGGTTAATAGAATGTACATATGTATGTGTTATAATTTATTTGTATATTATTCCGAAGAGGGAGAATGAAAAAATATGAAAAAAATCGAAACCGAAGGGGAAAACGGCAAGCTGCTGCCCGACGATGATTTTGAATACGAAAAAAAGCTCGCCGATGAGGAGCGCGAAAGGCAGGCGGAAGCGCAGGCTAAAGCCGAAGAGCGGCAGAAAGAACGCATACGCCGTGAGCGTGAAGCAAAGGCGGCACGCGACCGCAAGATAGCGCAGGACAAGCTCGACCTCATGAAAATGAAAGCGGGCGTTGCCAGCGAGGAAGAGGAGATAAAGGAGGAGCACGAGGAAAAGCGAGTGCTCAGCGGCAAGGAAAAGCTCGTGAACTTCTGGTACCACGACAAGATGTGGATATGCTTCGGCATATTTCTCGTGGCGGTGGTGGCGTTCCTCGTGGTGGACATCGTTACCCGCGAAAAGCCGGACATCACGGTAATGGTAATCGCGGACGACGGAATAGGTCAGCACAGCGATGAACTGAAAAAGCTTTTTGAGAAGTACACACCCGATGTGAACGGCGACGGCGAAGTGCACGTTTCCATAATGAACATACCGCTGAACGATTATTCAAACGACCCGACTTACAGCACCAACAGCACGAAATTTTACGCAAATCTGCAAGAGGGCGACATAATAATGGTCATCACCGACTCGAACACCGACCCCGGCTTGCAGGCGCTGATGAAGGACGACCTAACGAAAGACCTGCCCGACAACAAGTACATCGACAGCGACGGACTTTCGCTGAACTTCGGCTTCCTCGCTAAAGAGCTGAATTTTGACGATATGCCGAACGACCTGCATTTATGTCTGCGCCGACCCGTTGCTACGCTGGGCGACTCGCTGGAGAAAATGCAGGAAAGCTACGACATTTACTACGGAATTTTCGAGAAAATGGCGAACGACTTTGCCGAGCAGGCGGAGGAGCTTGACGACAAGGGTCTTACCACCGAACCTATCGACCTAAAGACGAAATACCCCGCGGCTTTTACGGAAGCTGAGTCGAAGTCGGAAAGCGAAGGCTCTGACGAAAAAAGCGGCGCTGAATAAATTTACGCAAACAAAAACGCAGGAGCGGCAAAACTCCTGCGTTATTTTTATGCTGTTTTGATTTTTAACCTGCGAAATTCTTTGCGATAACTTCGGCAACGAGGTTTTCGGGGAGGCGGTCGTAACGCGCCTGCTCTAGGGTGAAAGTGCCCTGACCCTGAGTCATTTGGCGGAGAGTGAGAGTGAAATCGCTCATCTCAGCCATCGGCACTTCTGCGGTGACCTCGGTCATGCCCTTTTCCTCAGATGGGATCATGCCCATAACTCTGCCGCGGCGCTTATTCAGCTCGCCGATAACGTCGCCTGTTTTATCATCGGGAACTGTAACGGTGAGGTTGCCTACCGGCTCGAGCAGCATAGGCTCGGCCTGCGGGATACCCTCTTTGAAAGCGAGAGCCGCCGCCGTCTTGAACGACATTTCGGAAGAGTCAACGGGGTGGTAAGAGCCATCGACCAGAATCGCCTTTACGCCGACCACGGGGAAACCCGCCAGCACGCCGTGCTTCACGCACTCCTGCAAGCCTTTTTCTACCGCGGGGAAATAGTTTTTGGGAACAGCGCCGCCGAAAACGCGCTCTTCAAATATCAGCTCATCGGAAATGCAAGGCTCAAACTCTATCCAAACATCGCCGAACTGACCGTGACCGCCCGACTGCTTCTTGTATCTGCCCTGCGCCTTGACCTTCTTGCGGATAGTTTCCTTATAGGCGACCTTGGGCACGGAGGTGGTGACGTCAACGCCGAAATCGCGCTTTAATCTGCCGACGGTGGAGTCTAGGTGCAGACCACCGAGAGTGGTTAGTATCATTTCTAGGGTATCGGGCTCTTGCTCATATTTCAGCGACATATCCTCTTCCAGCAGGCGGGATATTGCCGAGCTTATCTTGCTTTCGTCGCTCTGCGAAACTGCCTTTAGCGCTACGCGGTAGGTCGGTGCGGGGAATTTCGGTACAGCGTATGAGATAACGCGGGCGGGGTCGCAGAGAGTATCGCCCGTATGCGCCGAAAGCTTCACAGCGGCGCAAATATCGCCGCAGCCTACTTCCGCAGTTTCGATCTGCTTCTTGCCCTCTAGGAAGAAGAGTTTGCCGATCTTTTCCGTCGCACCGGTAGCGGCGTTCACGACCTCGGTATTGCTCTTGAGAGTGCCCGACTGCACGCGGATATACGAAAGCTTGCCGACGAACGGATCGGCCACTGTCTTGAAAACTATCGCGCTGAGCGGTGCGGCGCTTTCGCAGATGATACTGCAAGGCGTGCCGTCTGCGGAAATTGCGGGCTTATCCTCTTTTTCAGCGGGGGCAGGCAGGAGGAGGGTTATCTCTTTCATCAGCATATCCACGCCCGCCATAGTAGCCGCGGAAACGCAGGTCACGGGGAGGATTATGCCCTCGTTCACGCCCTTATGTATGCCGTCGATGAGCTCTTTCTGCGTGAAAGCCTCGCCAGAGAAGAACTTTTCAAATAGCGCCTCGTCAGTTTCGGCAACGGCCTCGGAAACAGCTTCGATAAGACCGTCGATGCGGTAGCCCATCTTTTCGCTGACCTCGGCTGTAGGCATATCTGTTTCAACAGCCTTGCCGTCAACGTATTTATAAGCTTTCATCTCGATAAGATTTACGAACGAAACTATCTTTCTGTCGGCAATGACGGGAACAACAACGGGGCACACGGCGGGGCCGAACTCGGTCTTTAGCTGCGTGAGCACGTTATTGAAGTTGGCGTTTTCATCGTCGAGCTTGGTAACTACGAACATCGCGGGCTTGCCCATTTTCTTGGCGTAATTGTAAGCCTTATGCGTGCCGACCTTTACGCCCGACTTGCCCGATACAGTTATCATGCAGCAGCCGCAGGCGGAAATACCCTCTACCATCGACTGTTCGCAGTCGAAAAGGCCGGGGGTGTCGAGCAGGTTTACCTTAAAGCCGTCGCGCTCATAGAACGAAAGCGAGGTGTAGACCGAGCCTTTGCGCTTTATCTCTTCGGCGGTATAGTCAGAAACGGTAGTGCCGTCGGCGACCTTGCCCAAACGGTCGGTAACGCCTGCCGCGTAAAGCAGCGTTTCGGTAAGAGTAGTCTTGCCCGAACCTGCGTGGCCCGCTATCGCAATATTTTTGATCTGTGTATTATCGTAGTTTTTCAAAGTGATTCGCTCCCTCATTATATGGATTACACGGCTAAAGGGCGGCATAGTTATGTGCATAATAGCCTAAAGTTTTCAACCGTATGTATACATTATATATCATATAACCATATTTGTCAATAGGGATTTTTGTAATTTTAGTGAAAACTGCGCAAAAAAGCAGACCTCTCATGCTCTGAGCAAGAAAGGTCTGCCAATATGTACCTAATATTATTAGTCAGCGTTAGGTGCGCCGACGGGACATACGCCTGCGCAAGAGCCGCAGTCGATGCAGGTATCTGCGTCGATAACGTACTTTCCGTCTCCTTCAGAAATAGCGCTAACGGGGCACTGGTCTGCACAAGCGCCGCAAGCGATGCAATCGTCACTGATCTTATAAGCCATAGTGATTAGCCTCCTTTATAATATTTCCGAGAGGTACTTCTCTCTACTTTATATTATAACACATTCCGGGCGGATTTCAAGACCCGCGGGCAATTTCTCACACAAATTTAATCTTTTATACACATTACTGTAACATAAAAAGACCGCCCCATGCGGAACGGTCTTTATTGAATACTTTATGTTTAAGCTTAAATTACTTGAGCTCAACAGTAGCGCCGGCAGCCTCGAGCTGTGCCTTAAGATCCTCAGCCTCAGCCTTGGAAACGCCTTCCTTGATAGCCTTAGGAGCCTCTTCAACGAGAGCCTTAGCCTCTTTCAGGCCCAGACCGGTGATGGTCTTAACAGCCTTGATAACGCCCATCTTAGCGTCGCCGAAGGAAGCGAGGATAACGTCGAACTCAGTCTTCTCTGCCTCAGCAGGAGCAGCACCGCCGGCAGCAGGGCCAGCAGCGATAGCAGCGGTAACACCGAACTCTTCCTGGATAGCGTCTACAAGCTCAGAAAGCTCGAGAACGGACATAGTCTTGATCTCTTCAATCATGTTAGTAATTTTTTCAGATGCCATGATAATTTTCTCCTTTAACATTTAATTTAAGTTATTTACGCGGCTGTATCATGCCGCAGACTTGGGCTGAAAGCTATTAAGCAGCTTCTTCGGACTTCTTGTCCGCAACAGCCTTGAGCGTAGCAGCGAGCTTGGTGAGAGGTCCCTGGAGGGAGCCGACCAGCTGTGCCAGCAGAGTTTCCTTGGAAGGAATCTTGGAAAGAGCGGTAACGCCTGCCTTATCGTATACGGTAGTACCGATGAAGCCTGCCTTCAGCTCGAACTTAGCGTCGCCGAAGTCGTCAGCGAACTTGCCCAGGATTCTTGCAGGAGCGGTCTCGTCGTCGTTAGAGATCGCGATAGCGGTAGCGCCGTTGAGCACGTCGTCAAGACCTTCGATGCCTGCCTCCTTGAATGCAAGGCGGAGCATGGTGTTCTTTTCTACGAAGTACTGCACGTTGTTCTCGCGCATTTCGCGGCGGAGCTTGGTGTCCTCCTCTACGGTGATACCCTCGTAATCTACGAGAGCGCCCGAGCAGGAGTTCTTCAGCAGCTCAGCGAGAGCGGCTACTTTTTCCTTCTTGGAAGCCAGAATCTTTTCACTTGCCATTATGATTTCACCTCACGAAATTAAAAATAGCAAACGCAATAAAGAAAATCCTCTTTCTGATCGCAGACCAAAAAGAGGAACAAGTTAGCAAAATAAATATCATTGCCACAATCCTCGGTCGGGCTTACCTTTATGCCGACTGTCTTTAGATCACGAATGCTTATATATTATACCACCATACCCGCCCATTGTCAAGGGCGTTTTCGTCGCAAAACGTAAATTTTTTATGAACGTTCACTTTTCAGTATAGATTTCTTGTGTTTCTTCTGCTCGTAAAGCAGCGCGTCGGCGTGGCTGAGCAGTTCGGTTATCTCCACCGTGCCTGTGCAGACGAATGAATAAACGCCTACGCTGATATGCACGATATACGGCTTATCGGCGGCGTGCAGGGCGTTATAGCGTTCGGAAACGCTCTCGATATAGTCACGCAGACGGGGTATATCTACCATTCCGTGTAGGAAAGCGCACACAGCAAACTCATCGCCGCCTATCCTTCCGACTATCTCGTTATCGCCGAAAGATTCTTTGAGTATCTCGGCGGCGGAGCGTATAGCGAAATCGCCCTCTTCGTGACCGAACCGGTCGTTAATGGTTTTTAGGCAGTCGAGGTCGGCGAATACCATTATAGCCTCTGCGCCGTCGTTCGCGTCATCGCTGAGGCGTTTTCTAAGCTCTTCAAAGAAGCCGCGGCGGTTGAAGCAGCCGGTAAGCTCATCCTGACGGGAAAGGTCGCTGAGAAGCTGGTTATACTCCTTGATCTCGATAAGGCTCTTTTGCAGATTTTTCCTCGTTACCGCCTGCTGTTTCATCAGCATGATTATTTTCAGAGCAGCGCAGAGCTGTACTGTTACAGACTGTATATAGTGAAAATACTCGTGTTTCAGCTCGCACATCAGCAAGCCGTAATGCTCTTCGTTAGAGAAAAGCGGCGATACCACCATTGAGAAGCGGCGGTCTTGCGGGAGAAATTTGTTTGAGAATATCTGGTCTGAGGAGATCTCCTGCTCTTCGGGCGGCAGGATTATAGCTTCAGCACCGTTGTGGTAAGATTTCAGCTTTATGGTCTTCGGCGGCGTCCACTTATCCGTTTTGAGGTTTATAACTGCGGAATCGTAGCTGAAAAGGTAGCTGGAGTCCATATGAAGGCGGGTAAGCTTATCCACCACCGACTCGTAGGCGCGGTCGTCGTAAGCTTCAAAAACGAGCATATCGCGGGTTATCGAGTTGGTCTGCCATGTGAGGAAATAGTTATCCTCAAGCTTTGCCTTGCAGTAAGCAGAGTTTCGCTCTGAGATTATTTTGTAGAGCTGCAAAAACAGTCTGTTTAGCCGCATATGGTCAGCAGGGTCGCTGAGCTTTTTGATGAATATCTGATTCACATATTCCAGCACGGCGAAAAGCGTATCAGAGTTTATAAAGTTGAAAAACTTTTCGTCTGAGAGGGAGTCTGAGCTTTCAAGAACTTTTTCGCGCATAGATTCATCACAGATATTCTCGGCATTACAGTAACCGCGCAGAGTGTGCAGCCAAGCGGAAAAGCCGCGGCGCAGCACCGCGGTATCCTCGCTGGTGCGGTATTTATCAAAAAGCAGAGCGCTTATCCGTTCGTCAAAGTCTTCGGAATCTTCCGATATATCGTCCAGCGTAAGAGAGCGCAGGCGCGGATTTCCCTGACAGCCGCAGGAATTGCGGCATACCATTGAGGAAGGCACCATTTCATTTTCCATAGCGCCGTTTACAATGTACTTCACCGCTTCGATAACGGCGTTGTAGCCAAGTTCGGCCGGGTCGGCTTTTACGGTAGTGAGATGGGGTATCAGCTCATCGGCTACGGGTTCGTTATCGAAACCTGTAACGAAAATATCCTTGCCGGGTCGTATCCCGCGCTTTTCCATAGCTTTATAGCCTGCTACCGCCATCTGGTCGTTCGCAAAAACGAGTGCTTCGATGTCAGGATTATTATCAAGCAGCTCGCCCACTTCGTTTACAACGTACTTTGAAAAATTGCCATATCCCACACGCTTATCATCGTAGAGAATACCGTGCTTTTTAAGCACTTCTTTATAAACGTTAAGGCGTTCCTGCGCGTCCTCGCTGGTCTTAGGGCCGCTCATAAAGCCTATCCTGCGGCAGCCGTGCACCGTTATAAGGTGCTCTATCGCGTCGGCAAGACCTGTGCGGTTATCCAGCATGACGCATGGGTAGCCGTCAACGCGCGCGGTGATGGTTATTACGGGGGTGCTGCCAAATTTTTTCAGAAACTCGGCTTTTTTATCCTTATCAAGATGGCTGCCGAGAGTGCCTATCAGCACAAGCAAAACATCGAATTTATTCTGCGCCGCCATATCAAAGAGGGTGTTATATTGATATTCATATTCTGTACGCAGCTTATCGGCATACACTCCGTCAACGTATCTGCCGGGGAATATAACAAGGTTAACGTCTGCCTGCTCAGCACCTATCATAGCGCCCTCGCAGACCTGATCGTCAAAGTCCTCTTCCAGATGGCTGACGAGCAGACCGACCTTTATCCTTCTGCGTTTTACCGATTTATTGTTATCCATGAACCGAGCCTCCTGTGCTCATTCGTTTATACTGATATACTGTACGCCGCCATCGTAGGTAAGGCTGCCGTTTTTGCTGCCTGCGCCGAAGCCGTTGTCAGTATGGAAAGTGATTTTCAGTTCGCTGTTTCTGATGGCAACGTCGCCGCTGCCCTCTGCGTCGCCTATGCCTGAGGTTATGCCGCCCTCGCAGTACAGCCGAAAAACTGAGCCGTCGGCATCGATCTTCATATCGCCGCCGCGAGTACCGATGCAGGCGAGGTTTCTGCCGCGCAACACCATATTCATTCTGCCGGCGCAGATGTCTACGCTGCCCTTTCCCTCGCTCTCTACGCCTATTCCCGTCTGCATATTGCCTGCGAAATTGGCATCAAGGCTGTAATTTTTGAGCGATACGTCAGCCGAGCCGTTTACCGAGCCGATGCCGACCGAATGTACGGCGGACATTTTGAAATTAAGATTACAATCGCTCAGCCCAATATCAGCGTGCTCATTGAAGCAGCCTATGCCCAGACAAGCATCGCCCGTGCAGGCTATGCTTACAGCACCTGAAATAATGCGTATCTTGGTATTCTTTGAATTTTTGCCGCCGCCTATCGCCACACATTTATCGCCGTTAGCGCAAACATCCAATTTGCCCGTCATCTCTATTGTGATATTGCCCGCGCTGTGCTGGCAGTCGTTGCCGATAGCGTAGCAGCTGCGCGCCTCAGCAAGTATTTTCAGATCGCCCGAACCTTTTATAAGTAAGGAAGAGCTTGATGGCACATATATGCCGCGATGTTCAAAGGAGTTATTTCCTGTACAAATAAACTCGACTTCAGAATTATTTCCGATCTGTACCAGCGGTTCCGAATTACTGGCTATAAGTTTTACAGAGTTTATAACTATAGTGCTTTTTTTGCCGTCTTTTACTGTTATAGAAACAGCAGCAGGCTTTTTAAGTCCGAAACCATCTATCACTGCATTTGAAACAGCTATGAAAATATGCGTATAATTTTTTGATACCAGCTTTGCGAGGTCAACTATTTCGTTTTCTGAAACATGGTAGATCTTGCGCGTGCCATTGCCAGTTTCCTGACTGAATTTCACGATCTCGGTCTTTATGTTGGAAGAGATCTCGCGGAGCAGCACGGGTTTTGGGCGGGAAACGTAATAGCCCTGTATGTAATCCGCGCCGAAAGCTATCATAGTGTGCAGCTCTTCGCGCGTTTCTACGCCCTCTGCCAAAGCCAGATAGCCGCTGGCGTGCAGAAAGTCGATGATGCCCGAAACTATCTGCTGCATTTTTAAATTCGAGTCGATATTTGTTATGAGCGAGCGGTCTATCTTTACTATATCGGGGTCGTACCGCAGCAGGTTAGAGGTATTGGAATAGCCGGTGCCGTAATCGTCGATGGCGAGGTGCATATGGTTGTCCTTCATCCTTCTGTGTATGCGCTCAAGGCTCTCATCGGTGATCTCGGTCTGCTCGGTAAGCTCTATTACCACCTTTTCCATAAGCTCACCGTAATCAGCCGTTATAGCCGCGAAATCATCGTCCTTGAGCATATGCGCAGTAATGGAGTTCACATAAAGCGACCTGCCCTCAAATTCCGACTGGTGCTCGCTGAGATATTTCATCGTATTAGATATGGTAGCCTTTTCAATATCGTAAAGTCTGCCGTAGCGCTCGGCGTAATCGAGTATCTGAAAAGGATTCAAGCCTATCTCCTGCGGGGTGCGCATGAGGGCTTCGTAAGCGAGAATATCGCCGGTACAAGCGCTTACTATCGGCTGGAAGTGGTATGTAAAAAGGTTATCGTCCAGCAGTTCGGAGAAAGCGCGGATATTTACAAATTCATTTTTCTGATGCTCGTACTTTTCGGGCGTGAAGATACAGTAGCTTCCCGCGCCCTTCGCCTGCGCCTCATAAAGCGCGCAGCCCGCGGCGTGCATGAACATCGAGGCTTTTTCAAAGCCCACGCCGTAGCCCATGGTCACGGTCACCGACTGGCGCTGGAAAGTGCTGCCGTCGATATGCATAGCGGCTATACCGCTGCGCACGGTATCTTTGAACTCACGCGCGAATTTATCGGCGTCGCCGCGGAAATCTTTAATAAACAGCCAGTATTTATTGCCCGAGTATGCGGATATGCCTGTCTTATCTTTATATTCGCCGAGAGCCTGATATATTATTGAAGAAAGGCGCATATCACCGCGGTATCTGTTATTTACGCCGTCGATATTGATGAGCGCAAGAAGTATGCTGCCGATGTTTTCATTTATAATGTCGATAAGCTCGTTCTGTGAAACTGACGGCAGCAGACCAGAAGGCTTTATACCGGCGTTTTCGCTTTCAAAGTACACCACGCCTGCTTTCACGCCATCGGAAACTTCGAGCAGTTTCACCCGCAGCGGAGAAATAGTGGTAACGTCAGAGAAATACGCCTGTAAAGTGTCGATAAGCTGTGTGCCCGTAGCGTCTGCATCAAGCCCCAAAATACGCCTTGCGTTGGAATCGATAAGGAAATTCTCACCTTCTACAAGAAAAGCTCCTATATCTGTAACGGCTGAGGTTATTGCCGTCCAAGCCGTGCCGAAAATTTCATCCCAGAGCTTTTTACAGCTTTCATTTGTCATTATCATAATTCACCCCTGTATGTTCTGCCGTATGTTTCCCGCAAAAGATCCGTGCGGCAAAAGTCAACTATACATATAGTATATCACATATTTTCAATCAAAGCAATATTTTTTCGTAAAATTTATGCAATTATCACGAATACGCAAAAAGCCCCTCGGCGCAACCGCTTAGACCGGTCATATCGGTCATATCATCATCTTTCGCGGGGGTATCTTTATAATTTTTATTTTTTATGGATATCACTTTTATATAAAACTCTTTCATAAAAAAATTACTTTCACTTAATAATGACAAAACAAGGCGAAAAAGACGAGTATTTTCGATTAACTTTCTGTTAAGTTTATATTAACGTTGATATTTCAAAAAGAGAAATATCATTTAATTCTCACACTCTTGCACTTGCAATTGTGCTGACGTTGTGATATAATTAGAGATGATGAATTTTTAGGGCGATATTTGTAAAAAACGAATCGTCTAAATGACTGAAAGGCAGTGTTTGTTTATGTCGAACTACGAGCAGAGGATAAACCTTATTGACCTTAACGATTACCCCGTTTCATGGTGGAATCAGCTTTTGGCGCTTGCGCACGAGATACGCGAGAACCCTGAAGCCTACGCAAAAGTATGCGACGGAAAAATAATGGGTACGCTTTTTTACGAGCCTTCCACCAGAACGCAGATGTCGTTCCAAACGGCTATGCTGCGGCTGGGCGGCACTATAATAGGCTTTGACAACCCCGCGACCTCCTCGGTAGCAAAGGGCGAGAACATAAAGGACACTACTAAGATAGTTTCGGGCTACGCAGACATAATGGTAATGCGCCACCCTACCGAAGGCTCGGTAAAGGCGGCGGCGCTGACGGCCGACTGCCCTGTTATCAACGCGGGCGACGGCGGACACCTGCACCCCACCCAGACGCTCACCGATCTCTTTACGCTAAAAGAAGAGAAAGGCTCGCTGGAGGGGCTGACGATAGGCTTCTGCGGCGACCTCAAAAACGGCAGGACAGTACACTCGCTGATAAAGGCTATGACCTGCTACAAGGGCAGCAAATTCGTGCTGATCTCTACCCCCGACCTCGCGCTTCCCGCCTATATAAAGGACATACTCGCGGCAGGCGGATTTGAATACAGCGAGGTAAGCTCGCTTGACGAAGCCATCGGCGAACTGGACGTGCTCTACATGACGCGCATACAGCAGGAGCGCTTCGCGAGCCATGAGGAATACCTAAAGCAAAAGGGCAACTACATTCTCGACAAGGATAAAATGAGCCGCGCTAAGGAGAGCATGATAGTGCTGCACCCGCTGCCGAGAGTAGACGAGATAGCGATAGAGGTAGACGACGACCCGCGTGCTATGTACTTCAAGCAGGCTAAATACGGAATGTACATACGCATGGCGCTGATACTGACTATACTGCGCGGGAACGGCACGCCTGCGCCGCTGATAAGGGGCAGAGAGCACAAGCACGTTGAATGCTCTAATCCGGGCTGCATAACCCACCGCGAAACATATCTGCCGCACTACTTCGCCGGCTCAGGCGACATACTCACCTGCGAATACTGCGACAACCGCACGCTTATCTGAAAGGAGCAGACTTTAACCAAATGGCTGAAAGACAAACGGCTGAGCAGATAGCTGAACACCGCGTAGTTTCTGTGCAATGGCAAGGCAGGACTAAGTACACATATTACGACGACGGGATAGTAAAAATAACGCGCTACAAAAAGCGAAAGATATACTGGGGCAGGATATTCGCCGCGCTGGTGATATTCGTACTGCTGGCAGCGGGCATAGTGCAGCTTATAAAGGCGGCGCTGACGGCTTTTGCCAACGACAAGACCGAAATACAGGTAAATTCATCGCTGGCGGCGGCGACATCTTCCGCCGAGGAGAGCGCGGCTGAGCCTGCCGTTACTGATGAAAGCTCGGCGGCTGAAAGCTCATCGAGCACGGCGGACAGCGCGGCTGAGCCTGCGTACAGCAACATGAATCTCACCGTATGCATAGACCCCGGCCACGGCGACTACGACAAGGGCGCTGTCACGAGCGACGAAAAGTACGAATCAGACCAAGACCTAGAGATAGGTTTGAAAGTCAAAGAGTATCTCGAGAGCTGCGGAGTTTCGGTGATAATGACCCGCTCGGAGGACGTGCAGGTATCGCTTTCAGAGCGGTGTGCCATTGCAAATCAGGGCAGTGCGGACTTTTTCGTATCTCTGCACCGCAACAGCGTTTCGGACAACGCGAGCGAATCGGGCGTTGAGATATGGGTGAACAGCAATCAGCCGCAGTACGACACGGCGCTGGCGCAGAACATACTTACAGCACTCGGCACGGCGGGCATCTCGCAGGACAGGGGCGTAAAGTACGGTTACAGCGGCTGGAGCGACCAGAATTATCAGGTGAACATGGACACGGTCATGCCGAGCTGCCTGATAGAACTGGGGTTTATGACCAATGACACCGACAACGAGCTTTTTGAAACGAAGCAGACCGAGTACGCAAAAGCCATCGGCGACGGAATAATCAAAACAGCGATAGACTTAGGCGTTTGCGCCGAGGACGGCACGAGAAAACTAAGCGAGCAGCTGCTGTCAGACGGCAAGGCGAACGTAACGCAGCAATATTAACGTCAGAATATACGGACTGAGCGGCTGAGATATACCGCTTTTTTCGGCACTATGTAAACGTTTAACCGCGTGGCATATTGACGATTTGAACATTTTTGGGTTACGAGAGGGTTACAATTTCAGCAATATTTAAAAATCGGCTTGACAAATATGAATTTTTATTGTAAAATTAAATATAGTTATTTATTCGCAATATAATAAAAGGGGTTAGATGATATGATTTTTAAAAGAGTGCTTTCTGCATTCGCAGCCGCAGCTGCTGTGCTGACATTTTCGGCAGGTACGGTTTTTGCCGACGACGCCAAAGATGAAAAGCCTGTTATAAAATTCGAGGCTGACGGAACTATGCTTTCGGCTGACAACGTTCCGGCTATTTCTTTCGACACTGAGAAATACAAAGACTATATACACCTAACGCGCGACGCCGACAAGGCGGGCATAAAGCTGGCGCAGGACAAGGACACCTATTATCAGGGCGCTTCGATGAAAGTTTCGGCATCTACCGACGGCGTAGACGGCTACTTCAACTGCTCTGGCATGGCGCGCGACGACGACAACAACCTGCTTTTCCCCGACGCTCCCGAAACGGAAGACACGAGCAGCGTCAGCATAATCGGTTTTGAGCTTGAAGCGAAAGATTTTGGGCTGACCTGTTTCGACGGCTGCATGGTAACATTTGCTTACCGCCTTACCGACGCGGACGAAAAGGCACTGATGTGCAAATCGGCTTGGGTATACCCTGCTGACGAGGACAATGTGCGCGTTTCCGACATGGCAACGCAGCTAAAGGTAAACACCACCACGCAGAACAACATCTCGCAGTACCAGAAAGCATTCGTTACCGTAGGCGAAGAGCGCAGCGCTACCAAGATAATATTCGACATACCGACCTCCGGTGCTGTTAAAGGCACGGTTTTTTACATCGACAACATCACGATACAGCTACCGGACAGTATAGGTGACAAGAAATACATCAAGAACCTCGACGGCTACAACGAAAACGCTGAGCCGCGCGAGATAATCGAAGAGCTTCAGGTAACCAAGAATGGCAACACCATCTCTACCGACTCAGAGGCTGAAAAGTCGAGCAGCAAGACCAGCCCGCTGATATTCGTAATAATCGGCGTTGCGGTGGTAGTAGTTGCAGGCGCGGTATTCTTCATGATAAAGAAACTCCGCAACAGATTCTATTGATAACTTAACAAAAACAGCTTCCCGCTGTGCTGAAAAATGCACGGCGGGAATTTTTATCGCAAATCCACAAAAATGCTTTACAATGTGAGAATAATATGTTATAATAGTGATAACAAGCTGATACATTCGGCAGATAAGGGAGGAAATCAAAAAATGTCTGTAATAAAAAAAGCACGCAGAGCGGCGGCTGCGCTGCTGGCGGCGGCTGTACTGGCTGCCGGCGGAGCGGGCGGACTGGCGCAGAGCTTCACACCGATAAGCGCTTCGGCTAACGGATACTACCGCGTTGCGGGAAAATCGCTGAGCGGCTGTAAGGCTAAGCTCGGAGCGACGAAATTTAAGTACACGGGCAAGGCGATAAGGCCGACGATAACCGTTACGGACGGCGCGAAAAAGCTGACCTACGGCACCGACTACACGCTCACCTACTCGAACAACGTGAAAGTCGGCACGGGAAAAGTTACCGTAAAGGGCAAGGGCAGCTACAGCGGCAGCAAAACGCTGAGCTTCACCATAATACCGAAATCGGTAAAGAACCTGAGCGCAAAGGCGGGCGAAACGAGCATAAAGCTGAGCTGGGAAAAAGTTCACACCAGCAGCGGCTACAAGATCTACCGCCTAGACCCCGCGACCAAAAAGTACAAGGGAATCAAAAACATAAGCTCGCGCACGACCGTCAGCTACACCAACACGGGGCTGACCTCGAGCAAAGAGTACACCTACCGCGTAAAGGCTTACATGAACGTAGGCGGCAGGGTGATCTTAGGAAACTCGGAGCAGGTGACGGCTAAGACAAAAAAGGCTTCCACCCCCCTAGCGGCGAACGGCAAGCTGAAAGTCAGCGGTGCGAACATCGTCAACAGATCGGGCAAGAAATTTCAGATACGCGGAATGAGCACGCACGGCATAATGTGGGAAGATTTTTCCGACATACTCAACACGGCTTCGCTCAAAACCCTGCGTGACGACTGGGGCGTGAACACGATACGCATTGCGATGTACACCGAGGAGTACGGCGGCTACACCACCGGCTCGACATTCGCGGCGCAGGCTAAGGCGAAGGTGAACATGGGCGTGAAAAACGCGACCGACCTCGGAATGTACGTCATCATCGACTGGCACGTTCTGCACGACCAAAATCCGCAGAACCACCAGAGCGAGGCGGTATCCTTCTTCACCGAAATGGCAAAGAAATACAAGAATTACGACAACGTGATCTACGAGATCTGCAACGAGCCGAACGGCAATGTAAACTGGAACTCGAACATAAAGCCCTACGCCGAGGCGGTAACTAAGGCGATACGCAAGTACGACAGCGACGCGATAATAATCGTCGGCACGGGCACATGGAGCCAGGACATCGACCAAGCGGCGAACAACAGGCTTTCGGACAAAAACACCGTTTACGCGCTGCATTTCTACGCGGGCACGCACGGCAACTGGCTGCGCAACAGATTCAGCAACTGCTATGCTAAGGGGCTGCCTATACTGGTTTCGGAATTCGGCACATGCGACGCTTCGGGCAACGGCGGATTCAACGCGGCGGCTACAAAAACATGGCTCCAACTGCTCGACAGCAAAAACGTCGGCTACATTAACTGGTCGGCTTGCGGCAAGAGCGAAACAGCTTCGGCATTCAAGTCGGGCACGAACCTCAAGGCTATCAAGAGCGGCACTTCGCAGCTTACAGAAAGCGGCAAACTGATACGCTCGTACTACCGCACACGCGCGGGCAAATAAAAAATCAACGGCAGTTCAAAGCGAGCTGCCGTTTTTTTACATCATATAACATTTTTCACCGTGAGCACGCCGCCGCTGACGGTGAATTTTATTTCCAGACCCGCGAAAGTGAAGCCGTAGACGCGCTCGGGGTCGTGCTGATAGGCGGGGCGTGGGTCTTGCGCGAGAACGGCTTTCAGCGCTGCGAGTTTTTCAGACGGCACACGGTCGGCTAGGTGCGGTGGTATTTCGACCGCCAGCGCATGGCCCTCATGCTCTTTTGCGAAACCGCCGAGCGCTTCGGGGCGGCAGTCGGCGATGGGCAGGTAGGGCTTTACGTCGAGTATCGGCGTGCCGTTCATGAGGTCAGCGCCCGCAACATTCAGCACCATGCCGTGCGGCGTTTTTTCGACCGAAACGAGCCGCACGCAGGAAAGCCCTATCGCATTCGGGCGAAATGGCGAGCGGGTCGCGAAAACGCCCATGCGCTTGTTTCCGCCCAGCCGCGGCGGGCGAACAGTCGGCGACCAGCCCTCGCGCTCGGCTTCGGAAAAAAGCCATATCAGCCAAAGGTGCGAGAAGCCCTCTATACCGCGAAGCGCTTCGGGATCGCGGTACTGCGGCTCGAAAACGACCCTGCCGCGCAGCTCGTCCACCAGCCCGCTTTGGCGCGGTATGCCGAATTTCGCGGGAAAATCGGTTTCGATATGCGCTATTATTTGCGCGGAATATGTTTCCAATTCTTTCATTTCAGACCTCCTGCGGGGCGTAAGTTTCGGCTATCTGCCGCGCGACGCGCATTCCGTCCGCCGCCGCAGACATTATCCCGCCAGCGTAGCCCGCGCCCTCGCCGCAGGGGTAGAGGTTGGCTGCCTCAGCAGTTGCAGAATTTTCCAAACGTGGTATGCGTATCGGCGAGCTTGTGCGCGTTTCGGGAGCGGTCAGCACTGCGCCCATATCGCCGTAGCAGTGCATTTTGCCCGCAAAATTGCGCAGACCGACCTCGAGCATATCAGTTACGAACTTCGGGAAAAGGTCACGCAGTTCGCAGGCGGCAAGCCCGCGCTGGTAAGTCGGCGTGACGGAAGCGCCTTTCAGCGTCGGCTTGCCAGAGAGAAAACCGCCGACGGTAGTGGCGGGTGCGGCGTAACCGTCGGTCATCTCAAAAGCGCGCCGCTCGATCGACCGGGCAAAATCGCAGCCCGCAAACACGCCGCTGCCGAAATCTGACGGAGATACCGACACCGCGATCGCCGCGTTTGCATTTTCGCCATTTCGCGCAAACTCGCTCATGCCATTTGTTACCACGCCGCCGTGCTCGCTCGCCGCCGCTACCACCGTTCCGCCGGGGCACATACAAAATGTGTAAACTCCCCTGCCCTCGGCGTTGCGGTGTGAGAGCTGATATTCGCCGACGGGCAGCAGCGGATTGCCTGCGTGCACGCCGTAAAGCGACTCGTTGACGGCGGTCTGCCTATGCTCGATGCGCACGCCGACCGAGAAAGGCTTCGGCTGCATGATTATACCGCTGTTATCCAGCAAATGGAACGTTTCGCGTGCAGAATGTCCGCAGGCAACTACCAGCGCGGCGCAGCGCTCCTCACCGCGCACACTTTTCACCGACCATATCTCGCCGCCGCGCATGGTAATGCCTGTCAGCGGGGTTTCAAAGCATATCTCGCCGCCGAGCGCGATTATCTCGCGGCGTATATTTTTCACGACCGTTTTGAGCACGTCCGTGCCGATGTGCGGCTTGGCTTTCGCGAGTATCGAGCTGTCCGCGCCGAAGCGTGCGAAGTCCTGCAAAATGCTACGGCAGAGGGGGTCTTTTATGCGCGTGGTCAGCTTGCCGTCGGAAAAAGTGCCCGCGCCGCCCTCGCCGAACTGGACGTTGCTGTTTTCGTCAAGCTCGCCGCCTGCCCAAAAAGCCTCGACCTTTTGCGTGCGCTTATCGACCTCCGCGCCTTTTTCAAGCACCAGCGGACGGTAGCCGCAGCGCGCCAAAGTCAGCGCGCAGAACATTCCCGCAGGGCCGAAGCCAGCTACTACCGTTCTGCCCTCGCGCTTTTTATCGGAAAAATTCGGCTGAGCAGGCTCCTCCGCGATACGACAAAAGCCCTTTTTCGCGCAAAGCCGCTGCTCTTCCGCGGGGTCGGCAAGCTCGAAATAGACCGAGTGGACGAAGTGGATATTGCTGCGTTTGCGAGCGTCGAGCGAGGTCTTGTGAATATCCGCCGACTTTATTTTATCGGGCGAAATGCCGCAAAGCCTGCGCGCTTTTTCAATCACCTCGCGCTTATCGGCGCTGACGGGAGCTGCTATCTGATTAACGGTAAAACCCATATTTTTCTCCTTTTCAAAAACACTGGGAACCGCATTTTTGCTGCGATTCCCGTGCTTAGATCAATCATTTTTCGTGCTTTCCGAGCTGTCGGAAACGTTTATAACTACCTCGTGTGTGCCGATATTCCAAATATTGTGATAGCTGCCCGAGTAGATCACAACTTCGTGCGAAATCGAGCCGTTTGCGGAAATATCGCTGAGGTCTATCTCCGCCGTGAGGTCGGAAACTTTCAGCTTTTCGATGTATTCCTTCGGACCGATCATGGTAATGTTTGTTATCTGGTCGCTTTCGGCGGCAACTTCCTTGCCTTCGGGAACGTTTTTGTACTGGATATTCTTTGTCGGTATCTGGAAAGTGCGTTTATCGTAGGTGCTGGAGTCAATGCTCAGCTCTATCTGATCTACGCCCGACTGATTTATCTCGCCCGCCGAAAGCAGCGAATCTATATCGAATTTATTTCGCTGACCGGGGATAAGCTTGTAAAGCGAAACTGCTTTAAGCTTGATGTCCTCGGTGCTCGCCGCATCCAGCTGAGGCGTTATGATGCTCAAGCTCTCGGGATTGATATTCAGCGGAAGGCTCGATGTATCAAAGCCGGGCGGAACGTCGGTATACTCTACCGAGATCTGCGCGGTTACCTTCTTATAGACCACGAAATTTATGTCCGCCTTTTTCGCCGAAAGCGTGTAATTTGAGCTGTCGAGCAGGTTATCATCGGCGTCATAGAAGAGCAGCGAGTCGGTAGAAACGGTGGTGTCCTCGTCGATAACGCGGCTCTCGGCGTAAACGGCAACAACTCTGTCGATACGCTCAAGCTCGTTCTCGGGACCGCTGACCTCGATCTTTTCGGGCGAGGCGGTGCTCTCTTTAAGGGTGTAGCCCTCGGCTGCCGAAACGTTCGGCGCGGAGATCTGGAGACCGAAGCTTGCGGAGTCGATGCGGTCGAACTTCACCTCTACCGTTTCGGGCGTTACGGAAATAACGCTGCATTTATCGGCGGAGTGTGCAGATTTTACATCTATCTCCAGCTCGTAAGTGCCCTCTTTGTTTACCGAGTCGAGGTTTACCGTCGCGATAAGGTCGCTGGCGGTATATGTGCCTATCTCGTAGTTCATGCCCTGTATCTCGACGTCTACGGAAATATCCTTATAGCCGAGCGCGCTCAAACCCTTAGTTTCAGCGGTAGTGCCGTGCATCGAGAAATCTACGGGGACATTGGTTATCGTTTTATTTACAGTGGGGTACTGGGTTATCGAAAGTGCGAACCAAATTATTATCGCTATGATGACTGCAGTTATTTTCAGCACAAAATCCGAAAGCTCTTTGCGTGGCCCGCCGCTGCGTTTTTCGGACTTTTTCTCTTGGGTCATTTTTTCCATTTTGAGATCATCCTTCCCGCAAAGTTTGTAGGCTCGCTTTCAGACTGCGTTTCGGGGATAAGGCGGTTTTTCAGCAGCTTCGCCAGACTTTCCTTAGAAAAACCGCGGGTAAGCTCGCCATTTTCGGCAACCGAGATAGTGCCCGTTTCCTCGCTGACTACTATTACGATAGCGTCGCTGTTTTCGCTCATGCCGATAGCCGCGCGGTGGCGCGAGCCGAGCTGTTTTGCAACAAGCTCCTCTTTCTGCGGCTTTGGCAGAAAGCAGCCCGCCGCAAGTATCCTCCCGTCGCGCATTATTACTGCGCCGTCGTGCAGAGGTGTGTTCGGGTAAAATATATTGCCGAATACTGCGGCGCTGGGGGTACAGTTGAGAATAGTTCCCGTATCTATCTGCTCGCCGAGGCGCGTTTTGCGCTCGCAGATTATCAGCGCGCCGGTACAGGTCGCCGAGAGGTTCTGCACCGCTTCGCAGATGGCGTTTATCGCGGGAGTCCATATCTCGTCGCTGTCGCCGCTGTCGGAAGATGGTATAAAGCTAAGGTCGGAAAGTTTAGCGCGACCTATTTTTTCTATCATTCTGCGCAGCTCGGGCTGGAAAAGTATAACAAGCGCGAGCAGACCCCACTGGAAACAGCTTTTCAGCAGAAATCTGATAGTCTGCAAACTGAAAATTATGGAGATCACGTAGAAAATTATCAGCAGAAAAATTCCCTGTACGAGCTGGAGAGCGCGGGTCTCGCGGATCAGCTTTATAGCGTGGTATATTATGAACGAGAGTATCGCGATGTCGATAACGTCGTTTATTCCGATGGATATGAATACGCCCCAGATGGCGTTTAAAAAATCGCCGAAGCTTTTTATTGTATCAAACATAGGTACATTCGCTCCTTGCAAGTTTGGGTTTGAAAAACTAGCTGTTTAAAAATCTTATTATTCCGATTTATAAAAAACAACTCCTCATAGGGCAACACCGCACAACTATTGTGTGCGTATTGCGCCGTCAGATTTTTCGTCAGATTGTGCTAAAACGACGACGGCAAGCTAGCGCTTTCCTAGGAGTTTTGGTGCAATATGACGGAAAACTGTTTTAGCTTCGCAAAAACGCAAGCAAAACGTGCACAAAGCCGAAGGCGGTAGTTGTGCGGTGTTGCCCTAATATATTCTACCACATTTTCGAGCCGAGTGCAAGGCATAATTGAAATTTTTTATAAAAAATGCGCGGCTTTTTTCACCGCGCAAGTATGACTATTTTCAAATATTTGTTTGACTGCCGATATTCGTCATTTCATCGAAGCGATTATCTCGTTCGCGCGCGAATAGATGCGCTCCGCCTCTTCGCCAACGAAAAATCCGCCGTTTTCGTAGAGCACTTTTCCTGCGCACATCGTCAGCTTCACGTTCTCTTTGCTGCCGCTGTAAACTATGTTGTTTGCGATGCTGTTTAGCGGCTGCATATTCGGGCGGTGCAGGTCTATCACGATAAGGTCAGCCTGCTTGCCCTCGGCTATGATGTCGCAGTTTTCAAGACCCATAGCGTGCGCCGAGCCTACCGTAGCGGCTTTCAGCACCATGCCCGCGGGGCAGGCAGCCGCGTCTTTCAGGCTAAGCTTTTGCAGCGCCGTCATTAAGAACATCTCGCGGAACATATCTAAGCAGTTGTTGCTGGAGGGGCCGTCTGTACCGATAGCCAGCTTCACGCCGTTTTCCGCCATTTTGCATATGGGCGCTATGCCGCTCGCAAGCTTTGAGTTCGAGCCGGGGCAGGTAACGGCGTAAACTCCTCTCTCACGGAATATCTCAATATCGCGGTCGTCCATATGAACGCAGTGGAAGCCCGCTCCGCCGAAATCGTAGATGCCTAAGCTGTCAAAAAGCTGAGTAGGCGTTTTGCCGTATTTTTCTATACACTCGCGAACCTCTTTTTCCGTTTCGGAATTGTGCACCGATACGGGCAGGCGGTATTTGCGCGCCATTTCGCCCAAGCCCTCCATAAGCTCAAAGTCTGCTGTGTACTCGGCGTGGAAACCCAAGCGGTAGGAGATGAGCGGATGCATACCGTTGAACTTTTTCATGTAGCCCTCCAGCCGCTCGAGGTTAGACTTATCGCCCGAGACAGAGCCGCAGAGGACTGTTCTGAAACCGCTCTCGATATTCGCGCGAACGTAATAATCCGGCTCAAAATACATATCGAAAGAAGCGGTGACGCCGGTGGTGAGGTACTCGAGTATCGCGAGCTTGCTCAGCCAGTAGATGTCGTCGCCGGTAAGCTTCGCCTCCATCGGGAACACTTTTTCAAAGAGCCACTCTTGCAGCGGGTAGTCATCGGCGTAGGAGCGCAGGAAGGTCATTGCCGAGTGGGTATGCGCATTTTTGAAAGAGGGCATGAGCAAATCGCCGTTTAGATCATACTCTTTTTCAAACGCGGTGTTTTTCAGCTTTTCATCATCGGGCGTACCGACAAAAGCTATCTTATCGCCGTCAGTCCAAACCTCGCACTCGCGTATCTCCCCGCCCTCAGCCATTGTGAGAACTCTGCCGTTTTTAAATCTTATCATTTCATCAAGTCCTTATCAATAATCGTAATCGCTGTCTTCGATCTTTTTGCCCCACATCGCCCGCAGGTCGCCGTTATATTTATCCGTAAAAGTATCGGAAGAGATCATATCGGGATACTGCCCCATAAGCTTTTCATCGGGCGATTTGCGCCACTGCACCGTATAGCTGCCGTAGTAGCTGTAATCATAGTCAAGTTCGCCCTTGATGATTCTGACGTAGCCCTCGTTAAGCCCGCTTTCGTTTATCTTCTTCGCAAGCTCGGCCTTTTCTCCCGAGTATTTTTCGGGGTGGGCGCAGTCGATATCGCCCTCCAGCTCGCCAAATACCACCGCGCTGGCATTGCCCTGTATCTCCTGATCTGACATGTAGCTCTGCACAACGCTGTAAGCGATCTTGGCGTTAGAGTTAGCGGAGGAAAGCTTTGCCTTCGCCGTGTAATCGAGCACGCTTGAAACTACGGTAGGCATAGTGAGCATATCGCCGCCGACTATGCACCATTTGCCGTCGGCTTTCGCGATGGTAACGCCGTATGTCATTGAAAGATCGTCCTCGCTGCTTTTCGCCGAAAGCTTGAAATCGGCGTAGTACGCCTGCTTTATATCTATCTCAACGCCGATGTCGGAGTAGAAATCGTCGAGCGTTTCGCGCTGTTTTTTATCCAGCTTTTTATGACCCAGCAGCTTTACTTTCAGCTTGTAATCATCGTCATTCAAAAACTCGCCCAAGCCGTCCTCGGAAGCGCTTGAAAGAGAATCGTCCATATCGTCGTAATCATCGTCGGAAAGCTCCATTTTTTCCACCAAAGCATCGGGCAGGGCTTCTAGCATCTCGCGCGAATCGGCGGCGGTAAAGCCGTTGATAATATGGCGGAAAGGCGTTTTCAGACGCAGGTATATCGGCAGCTTTATTGCTGTTATCACTGCGATCATCACCAAGATAACAGCCGCCGCGATTATGATATACTTCTTAACGTTCTGCATTTTCATCTCAGCGCGCCCCCTTTCGCATCTGAAAAGCTTTTAGAATAGGAAAAGTATTGGTAATCATCAGAATGATCGTAATCATCGCTGCTGTCGTCTTTGTCGGGATCAAAACCGCCGAGCATGCCGAAGTCGTTATCATCGGAATAATTCGACGAAGCAACCAACTTTGCGAGATACTCAAAAGAGGTATCCAGCGGACTGTACTGCGAATAGTCGCTGATAAGCTCGTTGAAATCAACCAGTTTCCAGCCGTCGGAAGTCTTGCCGACCGAAATATTCATCGTGATGTAAGCTTCGTAGCCGTTATCGCCCTCAACGGTAAAGCGCACGTCGGCGCTGTAACACTTTTTCATATCGAGGTCAAATTCGGCTTCCTCATAAAGCTCGTTTATGCGGTCAAGGCTGTCGCCCTTTACCTTTTTATAATCGAGAATCTTGTGCGAAACGGTGAAGCTGCCGTCGAAGCCTGCCTGCTCGGCGTATTCGTCGACAGCGTCCTGCATATCGTCCTCGGCTTCGTCTATATCGTCGCTATCGGCAGTATCGGCAATATCGTCGGGCAGGGCTTCGAGCATACGCTCAACGTCGCAGTCCTCCAGTCCCTCTTCGATAGCTTTGAGCGGCTTGCCGATATTGTGCTTTTTCAGAGCGTTCGTAAGTCCCGCGGCTGCGGCTATCACCACAACGAGCGCGGCGGCGCAGGCGGCGAGTTTTTTTGCCGAGAACGCTTTTCCCTTTAGCTTCACAGCGCCCGCAACGCTTTCCGCGAAGCTTTTGGCGGCAAATTTAAGGTCGTTGCCCTTAGCGCGAATATCTTCGGCGTAAGGCGCAGGCTGAGGGAGCACGTTCGGCGCAGGCGGAACAGGCGGCTCGGGTGGAACGGACGGCTCGGGCGCGGGTTTTGGCTCGGGCGCGGGCGGCACATCGGCGTAATCGGTAGACTCTCTGCCCAGCAAAAAGGGCTTATCATCCGCCGTATCGGCAGGGGCGGTGGGTCTGCCGCAGGTGGAGCACTTCTCTGCCCCATCGCGCAGGAAAGCCCCGCAAAAGTTGCAAATCATATTCAATTTTCCTCCCTATAATTTTGTTCAATAGTATTATAACAATTTTTTCACATATTGTCAAGCAAAAAAATCCCTCGGACTGCGTTGCCCGAGGGATAGGGGAAAATTACTTCTTTGTGGTTATGACTTTGCTGTTTGACCAGGGGGAGTACAGCGTGGTCTTGCCGAAAACATCGGGGCGAGAATCGGAGTATTTGTAGAAAAAGCGTATTCTAAATTTGTAGCGGGTATTTGGCTTGAGATTTTTCAGCTTGATGTATGTGTTGCCGTTTTTATAATAAAATAGCTTATTTGTATCTTTATAATAGTCATCGCCCTTTACATGAAGATACTTGACCCATTTTTTCGCCTTATAGTCATACATCTCGATGCGAACACCGCTTCTATATTCAATTTCTTTTGAATTGATCTCGTATCTTATGATCGCAGAATTTGAAGTACTTGAAGCGCCTATAAGCTCGGAAGGCGTTATCTTATTATAGTATAAAGATTCGCAGTCCTCGCCAAAGACCTTGACGTATTCGTCTTTAAACAAAGGTTTTATCCTTATTCTGGTCATGCCATCTTTTTTTATGTTTTTTATAACTACGCCGGTATTGTCGCCGCCTTTGACATATTTGTAAGTCACAAACTTTTCATCATTCGGGCCCCACACCTTTATTTTGTATCCCGTAGCGTTTTTTGACTTTTTCCAAGTGAGTTTCAGCGAGTTGCTTCCTACCATTTTAGCGGAAGTAATTTTAGTCGAGCCGACTTTGAAATTATCGCGGGTGGTGTAGTTTATGTTATGCTTTACGGCGTAGTGATATGCCGCACTGCCCGTTTCACATTCGAGAGTAAAATCTTTTTTTACTCGGTAATCTTCAACAAGATTGCCATCTTCGGGATCCCAATAGTATGGTTCATAGCCAAAAGCGTAGCCCTCTACTTTAAGAACTGTTTTAGGAACATAAACTTTCTTTGCCGACGCATTAAAAAACGAAGCGCCGCCTATCCTATCTATATTCCCTTTGAGTATGATCTCATCAAGAGCTGTGTCATTATAACAAATACATTCATCAATATCTTTTACACCGGATATTGTAATAGACTTTAGGTTAGGGCAATTTGCAAAAGCTCTGTTATTTATTTTCTTTACAGAAGATGGTACAGAAACAGACTCTATCTCCTCATATCTGTAAAAAGCATATTCTGAAATCTCGGTAACGGCTTTGCCTTTCAGCTTAGTAGGGATAACGATATTGGGGTTGGTCTTATCAGAGCCGGTTATCATTATAGTGCCGTCGGCTTTTTCCTGATAGTGAAAGCCATCGCAAAGGGGGTCGGTGTTATGCTGTTTCCAGCCGGCTATCGAAACATCGGCATCATTGGTCGCGGCGTACTCTTCGATCTCGGCGGTATCCGCTTCCGAGGAGGTATCGTCAAGCTCGGTAACGGCGGTCTCGGTCTCGGCAGGCAGAGCGGAGTCATTTCCCTCAGCGAACGTGGGAACAGCCATAGAGCAAACTATCGAAAGCGCCATTATGTAAGAAAGAATGCGTTTTGTGTGTTTCATTTTGGGTAGACCTCCTTGTATTTTTTTACTCTTTTGTTTTTTCACAGAGGAATATCTTCTCTGTTTACCATATATTATAACATATATACAAACGATTGTCAAGCAATTCGGGGGGAGATGTAAATAAATTGGAAACAAAGTGCAGGAAATTTAATATTTAAGCCTTGACATTTCCCACACTCGGTGCTATAATGTTTGATGTATATGATAATAATGCGATAGAATAAAAAGAGGAAAAACAAAATGTCTAGGATACGAAGCTTTCTCTCGAATATGTCGTTCACCCAGATATTGGTCTTTGGCTATACTATGGTCATACTTGTGAGCGCGGTGCTGCTCATGCTGCCGATAAGTTCGCGCGAGCGCGCTTTCACGGCACTGAATGACTGCATATTCACCACCACTTCCGCCCTCAGCGGCACGGGGCTTACGCTCTTCGACACATACACTTACTGGTCGCTTTTCGGGCAGATAGTTATACTCATCGTAATTCAGATCGGCGGTATCGGCTTTATGTCGATGGCGATCTTCGCGCTTTCTTACACCGGCAGAAAGATCGGTCTGAAACAGCGCTTTACCATGCGCGAATCTGTCGCGGGATTCAGCGGCGGCGGCGTGGTCAAAATGACGCGCTTTATTTTAAAAGGTACAATATACTGCGAAACGGCCGGTGCGATAGCTCTTTCGGTCTTTTTTATCCCGAAGATCGGCGTTGGAAAAGGCATCTTCTTCGCCATTTTCCACTCCATTTCCGCATTCTGCACGGCGGGCATAGATATAATGGGCTATTTCGAGCCGGGCAGCTCGATAATTACAGCGGCGGACAGCTGGCTGCTGAACGTAACGCTGATAATACTTCTGACCATCGGCGGCATCGGCTACATCACTTGGGGCGATGTTGTGGAGCACAAGTGGCACTTTAAAAAGTACCGTTTGCAGAGCAAGATCGTAATAATGGTCACGATACTTTTTTATATACTTGGAATTGCAGAGATGATACTGGTAGAGTGGAACGCGCCCTCGCTGAGCAGTGCGGACGGCGCAGGTCAAAAGCTGCTGATGAGCTCCATGCTGGTAACATCGGGGCGCGACGCAGGCTTTGCACCGCTGAACGTTGCCCTATTAAAAGAATCCACCCTGCTTATGATAATCTGCTTTATGTTCATAGGCGGCGCGCCCGGCTCGACGGCATGCGGTATCAAGACCACGACTTTCGCGGTAATGGTGCTGACGATTGCGAGCGTTTTTCGCAGGAAAAAGTCGGTAGAATGCTTCGGCAGACGTTTTGAGAATACAATAATCAAAGACGCAAGCTGTGTTACAACACTGTATTTACTCGTTGTCATAATCAGCTCGATAGTTATATCGGCTATCGAAGATGTGAAAATACTTCCCGTAATGTTTGAGGTTGTTTCGGCGATAAGTTCGTGCGGGCTTTCAATGGGCATAACCGCAAAGCTTTCGGACATTTCATGCGCGCTGATAACGATAATCATGTTCTTCGGCAGGATCGGCGGACTATCATTCATCATGTCGCTCTCTAACAACGTTAAGCCTTCAAAGGTACAGCTGCCCGAAGAGAAGATAATTGTAGGATAAGAATATGAATATAAAAATCGAAAGGAAAATTACAAAATGGCACGGTCATTTTTAATAGTAGGACTTGGAAGATTTGGTAAACACATGGCGAAATCGCTAACTAAGCAGGGCAACGAGGTGCTCGCTATCGACATCAACGAGGACAGGGTAAATTCGGCGCTGAAGTACGTCACCGACGCGCAGATCGGCGACGCGACCGACCCGCAATTCATCGCGGAGCTGGGTGTGAACAATTTCGACGTCTGCATCGTCGCGATAGGCGATAATTTCCAAAGCTCGCTGGAGTCTACCTGCCTGCTGAAAGAGTCGGGCGCGAAGTACGTTTTCGCCCGCGCGAACCGCGATATACACAAGAAATTCCTGCTTCGCAACGGCGCTGACGAGGTAATTTACGCCGAGCGCGAGACTGCCGAACGCTTCGCCATGCGGTTCGGACTAAAGGGAATTTCCGACTACTTCAAGCTGAACGACGAGTACGCCATTTACGAGATCGCCGTTCCGGAGAGCTGGATTGGCAAGACGATTGTGGAAAAGAACGTTAGGCAAAAGTACAATGTCAACGTGCTTGCGATAAAGCACGACGGCATTTTCGACGCACTGCCGGGGCCCGACCACCTCTTCACCGCGGACGAGAAGCTGCTGGTGCTGGGAAACCGCGAATCCATACAAAAAATGATGAAGTAAATATGCACAAAAATCGCGGCTGAGATATGCCGCTTTTTTATTACAGTCGAGGTTACAGTTTGGTTACAGGTAGATTTTTGGACAGTTGAAAACTTTGCATAGCGCATTGTTGAATGTTGAAAACTCAGTTGAAAGTGTTAAGAACCTCTGCAAATATTGATAGTTTTGCAGATCACGGTTTTAAACAGATGTTGATAAGTACGCTTTTTCGGTCAGTCTGTAACCAATATGTAATTTTTAACGTTACCATTCAAACATGATATTTGATAAATTTTACAGACATAATTTTACACAAAGCACTGTATAAGGAAAATTTGCAGAGCTGCAAAAAGAGTTACAGACAGGTTACGGGAAAATAGCTGTACAGTTGAGAAAACGGCTTTTAAACAGCATAAATGTTGAAAACTCAGTTGAAACTGTTAAAAAGTATCGCAAATACAAGCGTTTTCGGACAAGCGGGTTTTAAAACGTGTGTTGAAAAGTACGATTTTTCGGGCTGTTTGTAACCAATCTGTAATCAGATATGCTGCGAGTGGCGTTTTTTTCAACAGGCGAAGTTTAAAGCATTGTTTATAACTTTTTATGCTTGACAAGCAGTGCAAAAGTTGCTATACTATATATAATGCGTCTGAAAAGGGCGCAAAATTTCATGCCGCGCGCTTTAGCAGTTAAAACGGTTAAAACGCGGCAGACTATTTGGAGGAGATTATTATGAAGATCGCGATCGCAGGACTCGGACTCATCGGCGGCTCGCTCGCCAAAGCTATAAAAAAGAACACGGAGTACACGGTCTACGGCTACGACATCTCGCGCGATGTGATCTCGGCGGCGATGGCTGAGGAAGCGATAGATTACAGCATACAGCCCGAAGAGATGGGCTGCTGCGACCTCGTCATCGTGGCTCTGCACCCGAACGAAACGATAGATTTTATTTTGGATAACCGCGAAAATTTCAAGAAAGACGGCATAGTCATCGACTGCTGCGGCGTAAAGGGCGCGATAGTCAGCGCTGTGGAAAAGCCGCTGAGCGACGCAGGAGTGCGTTTTCTGGGCTGCCACCCTATGGCGGGCCGCGAGTTTTCGGGCTTTTCATACTCGCTGGACAACCTTTTTGAAAAGGCAAGCTTTATCATGACCCCGACCGACGACACTAAGATGAGCGCAGTAAAAGAGATCTCGGCTTTCGCATACCGCACGGGCTTTGCGAAGTGCGTGGTATCATCACCAAAGGAGCACGACGAGATAATCGCTTTCACCTCGCAGCTTGCGCACGTTGTATCGAGCGCTTACATCAAAAGCCCATCGCTCGGCAAGCAGGCGGGCTTCTCGGCGGGCAGCTTTAAAGACCTCACGCGCGTGGCGAAGCTGAACGCCGATATGTGGACTACGCTTTTCCTTATGAACAAGACTGCGCTCGCCGCCGAGGTAGACCACATTATAAAAGCGCTCACCGACTACCGTGACTGCATAGCCGCGGGCGACGCCGAAACACTGCACCGTCTGCTGGAGGAAGGCTCGGCGCTGAAAGAAAAAAGCAACAATATGAGATAAGCCGTGCGGCTTGACAAAATGTGCGGAATGTTGTATAATTAAATAGATAAATTTAGGCGGCGGGATATTTTTTCGCCGCTCGCAGAAAGGACTGTTTTTTCTAATGGGCATGACGCTGACTGAAAAAATACTAAGAAAGCACCTTGTAGACGGCGAATACGTCAAGGGCGAAGAGATCGGCATAAAGATCGACCAGACCCTTACGCAGGACGCTACGGGCACTATGGCTTACCTCGAATTTGAGGCTATCGGTATACCCAGAGTAAAGACTGAGCGCAGTGTGGCTTACATCGACCACAACACCCTCCAGTCGGGCTTTGAGAACGCCGACGACCACCGCTTCATCGGCTCTGTTGCCAAGAAGCACGGCATCTACTTCTCTCGCCCCGGCAACGGTATCTGCCATCAGGTACACCTCGAGCGTTTCGGCGTGCCCGGCAAGACCCTTATCGGCTCTGACTCGCACACCCCTACGGGCGGCGGTATCGGCATGATAGCGATAGGCGCAGGCGGACAGGACGTAGCTGTAGCTATGGGCGGCGGCGCTTACTACATCACCTGCCCCAAGGTAGTTAAAGTAAACCTTACGGGCAAGCTTTCCCCCTGGGTATCGGCTAAAGACGTTATACTGCAAGTGCTGAGAGTTATGAGCGTTAAAGGCGGCGTCGGCAAGGTCATTGAGTACTGCGGCGAGGGCGTAAAGACCCTTTCTGTACCCGAGAGAGCCACCATTACCAACATGGGCGCTGAGCTGGGCGCTACTACCTCTATATTCCCCTCTGACGAGATAACCCTCGAGTTCCTCAAGGCGCAGGACAGAGCGGACGTATGGGTACCCCTCGCGGCTGACGAGGACGCAGAGTACGACGAGCAGATCGACATCGACCTTTCCGCGCTCGTACCGCAGGCAGCATGTCCCCACTCGCCCGACAACGTTAAGACAGTCGAGGAGATCGGCAAGCTCAAGATAGATCAGGTATGTATCGGCTCTTGCACCAACTCTTCTTTCGTAGATATGATGAAAGTTGCGTACATTCTGAAGGGCAAGACGGTAGACCCCAGCGTTTCGCTCGCTATCGCCCCCGGCTCGAAGCAGGTGCTCAACATGATCGCGCAGAACGGCGCTCTCTCAGACATGATAGACGCGGGCGCAAGAATACTCGAATCCGCCTGCGGCCCCTGCATAGGCATGGGTCAGTCGCCTAACTCGGGCGGCGTTTCGCTGAGAACATTCAACAGAAACTTTGAGGGACGTTCCGGCACTAAGGACGGACAGATCTACCTCGTATCGCCCGAAATGGCGGCTGTATCGGCGCTGACGGGCTACCTCACCGACCCGCGCGACTACCTCGGCGATATGCCCGAGTTCAAGCTGCCTGAGCACTTCGTTATCAACGACAACATGATAGTACCGCCCGCACCCGCAGAGGAAATGGACAGCGTAGAGGTACTCAGAGGCCCGAACATAAAGCCTTTCCCCGAGACATCTCCGCTTGACGAGAGCATAGAGTGCGCGGTATCGCTGAAAGTCGGCGACAACATCACCACCGACCACATCATGCCCGCAGGCGCTAAGATACTGCCCCTGCGCTCGAATATACCGAAGATCTCGCAGCACTGCTTCACCGTATGCGACGAAGAGTTCCCCAGAAGAGCGAAGAACATGGGCAAGTCGATAATCGTCGGCGGCTCTAACTACGGTCAGGGCTCGTCGAGAGAGCACGCGGCGCTCGCGCCCCTCTACCTCGGCGTAAAGGCTGTACTGGTAAAGAGCTTTGCGAGAATACACCGCGCTAACCTCATCAACGCAGGAATACTGCCGCTGACATTCGTCAACGAAGCCGACTACGAGAAGATCGGTCAGGGCGACGAAATAGCTATCGAGAACGTAAAGGAAAGCGTGCTGGCTGACAAGAGCGAGCTTACCCTCGTCAACAAGACCACTGGCGCTGAGATACCCGTACTCTGCGAGCTGACGGGACGCACCAAGGACATAATCCTCGCGGGCGGTCTGCTCGACTACACAAGAGAGTCGCTGGCTGAATAATGCGACGCATTGACGACCTAAGCAAAGAGCTGCGCGAGATAGAAGCCTGCGAAAAGGCGAACGAGCCTAAGAAAAAGCTGACGTTTATGAAAAGGCTTGTGCTGAACATTATCCTGCTGGCGTTTGCGGTTGGCGTGCTGGCGGCATACGCTGTAAATTCTGTGAGAAAGCTTATCCGCATGGGGCGCACTGTAGGCGGCTACGACGCGCACGACAAGGCTGTATTCGCGGCATTTGTCGTGATACTGCTCATCATCTCAGCGACGATGTACAAGCTTACCAAGCCGAAAGGCGGCAAAGGCTTTGACAGCGGCAGATTCCAGCTCTGCATAACGGCAGTCGCGGGGATATTTATGATCGCGATATTCATAACGCTTTGCGTAAAGTCAATATAAAACTGAAATTGCAAAGGGGCAAGGCATGGCTGGAGCAGGTTTGCTCCGCCGCTTTGCCCTTTTTCATATATTTTAAAAGGAGGATCATCAATGGCAAAGATACAGATGAAAACACCGCTCGTTGAAATGGACGGCGACGAAATGACCAGAATTATCTGGAAAGAGATAAAGGATATACTTATCCTGCCCTACGTTGACCTGAAGACTGAGTACTACGACCTTGGTCTGGATTACCGCGAAAAGACCAAAGATCAGGTTACCATCGACTCGGCGAACGCTACCAAGAAGTACGGCGTAGCTGTAAAATGCGCTACCATCACGCCGAACGCGGCAAGAATGCCCGAGTACAACCTTTCGCAGATGTGGAAGTCGCCGAACGGCACTATCCGCGCTATGCTCGACGGAACTGTTTTCCGCGCGCCGATACTGGTAAAGGGCATCACCCCGTACATTCCGACATGGACAAAGCCCATCACCATCGCGCGTCACGCTTACGGCGATGTTTACAAGAACGTAGAGATGAAGTGCCCGAAGGACTCTAAGGCTGAGCTGGTGCTGACCGACAAGGACGGCAACGTTTATAAGGAAACTATCTACGATTTCAAGGACTCGGCGGGTATCATACAGGGTCTGCACAACAAGGAAAGCTCGATAGCTTCGTTCGCAAGAGCCTGCTTCAACTACGCGCTCGACACCAAGCAGGACGTTTGGTTCGCTACCAAAGACACCATCTCGAAGAAGTACGACCACACCTTTAAGGACGTTTTCGCTGAGATCTTTGAGAAAGAGTACAAGGAGAAATTTGCGGCGGCGGGAATCGAATATTTCTACACCCTTATCGACGACGCTGTTGCAAGAGTTATCCGCTCAAACGGCGGCTACATATGGGCATGCAAGAACTACGACGGCGACGTTATGAGCGACATGGTGGCTACCGCCTACGGCTCGCTCGCTATGATGACCTCGGTACTCGTTTCGCCCGACGGCATTTACGAGTACGAAGCGGCGCACGGCACGGTACAGCGCCACTACTACAAGCACCTCAAGGGCGAAGAGACCTCTACCAACTCGGTAGCTACCCTCTTTGCATGGACAGGCGCGCTGCGCAAGAGAGGCGAGCTTGATGAGCTGCCCGAGCTTATGGCATTTGCCGACAAGCTCGAAAAGGCGACCATCAAGACCATCGAGGACGGCGTAATGACCGGCGACCTCTACCTGCTTTCCAAGCTGGAGAACAAGCAGAAGGTAAATACCGAGGACTTCCTCAAAGCAGTTGACGAAAGACTGAAAGCGATGCTCTAATGCTCTGACAGCATCGCAAACATAAAAAAGCGGCGACCCGTTACGTTCAGCGGGCCGCCGTTATTTGTTATTCAGAAAATGTTAGGGTCTTTTATCGTCGCCGAGGATCTCAGCGTCGTCGAGCAGACCGGAAAAAGCAAGAGCCTGTACTCTGTAATACATCAAATTATCGTTCGAATAAGAGTAATAAATTGAAAGGCTTTTGCCGACATATTCACCGTCGGTGAAATTTTTATAACTCTTCTCACCGTCAACAATTATGCCGTAATCTTCACAAAGTTCATCTATCGAATTTGCAGAAGCCTTAGTAAGTTTTTTCGCGCCGTAGTCATATGCATAAAAGAAAACGTATTTATACTCAAGATCCCAATGGTTATCCCAAAAATCCTCATTTTCATCTGTATCTGCTCTGTCAATAGACACAACATACATTTCAGGGTCAGAGCTGTTGTTTCTATAAACATTTCCCAGCTCAAATCTTTTATAGCATTCACTTTTGCTCAAACCTGTAATTTCAGCGAGGTCTTCAAAAGCATACTTTGCATACTCAGCGTACTTCGACTCCTGATAAATATCCGCTCTGTCGCTCTTTTTCACGCAGTCATAAGCCTTGCCGTACTTGCCCTCTGATAGCATAGCTTCGATAAGATCGTCGCGCTCTTTTTTCGGGGCGGCGTCGTAAGCCATCTGATACTCGCCCATATTGTAGAAAAATTCGGGCGAAGTGAGGTAGCCGTAAGCCTTTATTCCCGCAGGAACGAGCACCGCCAGCGCCGCGCCGAATCCTATCAGGAACAGCACGAAATTCAGCAGCTTGCTCTTCTTTTTCTTGACGGGCTGAACAGCTGGTGCGGGTCGGATGCAGCGGGGCTGAGCACCTGCCATCAGGAAAGGCTCGCCGCAATTCGGGCAGCCGCCCAGGCTGTCGTCGGAAACTGTACCGCATTTTCTGCATAATATCTTAGCCATTTTTCACCACTCCCCTCTTAATATACGTCGAGCACCTTAGGCGTGCTCTCCATTTTATCATCAGCTACTGCGGTAACGTACCACTCACCATCTATCTTATAGACCACGAAATTCGCTTCGCAGTCCTTACTGCGCTTATCGCCCTTGACTTTCAGATCTACGGTAACGAGAACGCCTTCCTCAACGGTCTCGCCGTTTTTCAGACTGCCCTCAGTAAGGCGCTGTTTGGATTTGAGAAGCGGCTTCACCGACTTGAATTTGTAGGAATATTTAGCATTTTTGCCGTACTTATCCTCTTTGGCGTCAAAAAATTCATCGAAACTGTCTTCGAGATAATCGTTTTCGTCTAAATAATCATCAAGATCTTCGTCGCCCGAAAGTGCCGAATACTTATAGATCTCGGCAAAATCTTCAAAATCTTCCGCACTCAGCGCTTTGACGTAATCGGAGACCGCTCCGAGGTAAGGGGTCGCGAAAATGCGCTCGCAGATCTTCGCGGCGGAAACGCACACCGCCAGAATTATCGCAAAAGTCACCAGCTTTTTAACGGGCACGGGCTTGGCTGACTTTTGCTTCGCGGGGCGCGGCTGATACTGCGGGACACTGCGGCGTGGCAGGCTTTCTTCCTGCGGAGCGCCGCACACGGGACAAAATTTGCTGCCGGCATTCATCTGACTGCCGCATTTGGTACAAAAAACCTTATCCATATATCTTCCTCCATAAACATATGTGCAAAAATGCATTTATCGCTTTATTATAGCACAACTGCTGACAAAATGCAAGTATTCAGACCTAAAAATTCGATACATTTTAGCACGACTGGTTACATTCTGCGCGTTTGCGGCGAAATTTTTCACATTTTCCGCGCTAATTTCGGCGGCAATATTGACATCTTCGCCAAATTGTACTATAATAAAAGTAGGAAAATTTGCGGCGAAAATGCCGCTTTGAGCGGAGGTATTACATATGGAAAACGAAAGATCCCGCGTTATAAAGGTCAAGGTGCGCGCAGTTGGCAAGCCAGCGGCTGAAGAAAAGCCAGCGGAAGCGCCTGACGAGCCGGTCGTGCAGACCGAGCAGACCGTTGAAACGCCCGTCGAACAGCCCGCCGAGCCTGCTATTGAGGATAACACTTCGGACGTTGCGGAAGTAGCTGAAACCGCGGAAGTTGAAGAGGCCGAGGAAGCGGCTGAGCCTGCTGAACCCATTGAAGAGGCGGCAAAAGAGGTCGAGGAAGAGCCTGCAAACGAGCCTATCGAAAAGCCTATCGAAGAGCCTGCGGAACAGATCGAAGCTGAGGAAACAGCGGAAGAAATCGAACCTGTCATAAACGCTGAGCCGAGCGCTAAGCCCGCCATGGCTGAGGTCGGCGCGGCGGGGATCGCCTGCCCGAACTGCGGCAAGATGTGTCCCGAGGGCGACGCTTTCTGCATTGCCTGCGGCACTCGTCTGAACCAACCGAAGCCCGAGCCTAAACCTGAACCCGCGCCCGCGAACCGCTGTCCGAAGTGCGGAACTGAGTGCGCCGAGGGCGACAGCTTTTGCATGAACTGCGGCACTCGTCTGAACCAGCCCGCACCCGCGGTAAACGTCTGCCCGAAGTGCGGCACCCAAGTTTCGCCAAACTCGCTCTTCTGCATCAATTGCGGAAACAGACTGAAATAAAACCATGAAAAACACATCTGCCGAGGAAAAGCCCGAAAGAGGCGGCGCGGGACTGGCGGTATTCATCGTCTTTGCACTGCTGGCGCTGGGCGCAGGAGCTTTCGGCGCACGGTACGCGGTAAAGACCTTTGCGGGCGGCACGGCTGTCAGCGAAAGCGCGTCTGCCGAAAGCTCTGAAAGCGCGAACGAAAGCGGCGGCACGGCGATAAGCGAGATACAGCTTTCGACCGAAACCGTTGAGATACAGCTCGGCATCACCGACTTTTCCGCCGACCTTCCCGACGTTATCAATGACGACACCGAAGAGTTGGGCACCTGCTCGTACAAATTCGCGCCCGCCGAGAGCGGCCAAATGACGCTGCGGGTCAACCTCGGCGCAGACGAAAAGCCCGAGGTCGCGAGCGACGATTACAGCATCGCCGAGGTCTACGGGCTGGAAGAACAGCAGGGCGGCGTTTACACATTCACCATAACTGGCAAGCGCGAGGGCAGCACATTCATAACGTTCAGCGGCAGCGACCCGCGCACGATGCGGCGGATATACGTCACCGTGAAAGGCTCAGCGCCGCAGCGGAGGTCGAGCGACCCCGACGTCCTTTCATTCAACGACGAGAAGAACACCTACTCGATAAACCGAAGCGGAAATGTTACCATTAGCTGGTACAACGGCGACACCGAGGTCTACTCGAAAGAGGTGCGCGTTGAGTACACCGAGCCAGTTCCCGAGGGCAGCTCATCTAAGTAAAAAATCAGACCGTGCAGTTTTCGCCGCACGGTCTTTTTGTGTTGATATTTGAATTTTATCAAGCCTGTGGAGTATCGTTATCCGCGGGCTTTTCTTTATTTTCGGGCTGAGCGGGGTGGTCGGTATCGTCACCTTTTGGTGTATCGTCCGAATTAGCCGAAATGCCCTGACCGATAGCCCTGCCGGTAACGAACGAATTTATCATCGACTTGAGGTCGATGCCGATGCCCTCGAGCATACCGGAGGAAACTTGGTTGGTCGAGCGGGTGATGTCCTCTATCATCTTGGCGCTGTTGCCCTCGCCGTACATCGTAATACTGCCGACCTTCGCGAGCGGCTCGGAAACGGCTTTCGCGACCTGCGGCAGAACGTCGAAATACATCTGCAACACCGCGGCTTCCTGCATTTTCTGCATAGCCTCAGCCTTTTTGTTCAGACCCTCTGCCTCAGCGAGAGCCTTTGCGCGGATAGCGTTCGCCTCCGCCTCGCCGACGGCGCGGATACCCTCGGCCTCCTGCAATTTAGCGTATTTCATCGCTTCGGCGCGGGCTTTCTGCGCTTCGGCGTCCTTCTGCTGTTCATAAAGTTCGGCTTCCGCCTGTTTCGAGCGCTGGAAAAGCGCCGCCTGCGCTTCCTGCTCCTTGCGGTAGCGCTCAGCGTCAGCCTTTTTCTTTACCTCGGCATTGAGCGATTGCTCCTGCACCTCTGCCTGCTTGGCGTGCAGAAGTACGTCCTGCTCGGTCTTGGCAATATCAGCCATCGAGCTTGTGACCTCGATAGTCTTGCGCTGTTCCTGCTGCTGAATATCGTAAGCCGCGTCAGCCTCAGCCTGCTTGATGTCAGACTGCTTTTTCAGCTCCGCCTTGCGGATAGCCAGCTCGTTATTTCTCTGCGCGATCTCGGTCTCAGCCTGCACGCGGGCGTCGTTCGACTCTTTGCTTGCGCGCGCCTGCGCTATCTGAATATCGCGCTCCGCCTCAGCCTTAGTTATAGCAGCGGTCTTTTGGATCTTGGTGGTGTTGTCGATACCGAGGTTTTCTATCAAGCCCTGCTCGTCGGTAAGGTTCTGAACGTTGAAAGAAACTATCTCCAGCCCCATATTCGCGAGGTCGGGCGCGGCGTTATCCTGCACCTTTTCGGCGAACTTTTTGCGGTCGTTCACCATATCCTGCAGCGACATCTGACCCACGATCTCGCGGACGTTGCCCTCGAGCACTTCGCGCGCAACGCTGCAAATGTAAGCGGAATTTTGATTAAGGAAGTTCTGCGCGGCGAGCGCGAGCTTATTCTCTTGATCTGAGATCTTGACGTTTACCACCGAGTCGACGCGAACGTTGATATAATCGGCGGTCGGCACGCTGGTAGCGGTCTTGACATCTACTGAAATAAGCTTCAGACTGAGCTTGTCAAGACGCTCTAAGAAAGGTATCTTGATACCCGCCTTGCCTATCAGCACTTTTTTTCTCAGACCCGAAATTATGTACGCTTCGTCGGGCGGGGCTTTGCAGTAGCCCGAAATGATAATGATTATCAGCAGGACTACGCCCGCCGCGATGCCGAGCTGCGGGATGTGCGAGGATACAAATTCCATAAAGTCCATAGTATTTCCTCCTACAAATTTTGTTTTTTGAACATGAAATATTTGAATGCTTTTGATACATTATATCACATATGACGAAAAAAGTCAACAAAAAGCGGCGGCGCGGCGTGTAAAAGTTCTGAAATTCGCGGCTTGTACATATTATAATCAGGACAGGAACTTTTTAGAAAAGGAGATGGCGCTTTGAAAAGACAAAGCTTTTTAAAAGGCTCGGCTGTGCTGATGGCGATGGTGCTGGTAACAAAGCTCATCGGTATGATCTACAAAGTGCCGCTGACGAATATGCTCGGCGGCACGGGAATGAGTTGCTATTCGGGGGCTTTCGCGATATTCGCGCCGGTATTCGCGGCGGCTGCGGCGGGCGTGCCGAGCGCTATGAGCAGGCTGGTCTCCGAGCAATTGGCGCTGGGGCGTTACGCGAACGCGGTAAAAATAAAGCGCGCCGCCCTACTGATATTCTCCGCCGTTTCGATTGCGATGAGCCTGGCGCTGATACTTTCAGCGCACATTCTCGCGGCGCGGGTTATACACGTTCCGCAGGCGAAATGGGCGCTCATCGGCGTTTCGCTCTCGCTCTTCCCCGCCGCCGTGATGAACGTCGAACGCGGCTGGGCTGAGGGCATCGGCAGCATGACCCCTACGGCTTCCTCAGAGATCGCGGAAACCATCTTCAAGGCGGTTTTCGGGCTGGCACTGCCCTACAAGGTGATAAGCGCCGCGCGAGCGAGTTTTGAGGCGTACCACGGCTGTTTCGGGCACTACTGCGCAGATATGCGCGAGGCTATGATGACCGCCGCCCCATACGCAGCCGCGGCTTCTGCGCTGGGCGTTTCGCTGGCTTCATTTGCCGCCTGCATATGGGTGTTTATACGCACGCGGGGGCTCAGCAGACGTTGCGCGCGGGAGTTTGAACACACGGGTCTGCCGCGTGATATGGGGCTGCGGGCAGCTTGCAGAAAGCTTCGGCAGTTCACCCTGCCCGTCGCGATGACGGCGGTGGTCGCGACCCTTTCGGCAACGGCAGACCTCGTTACCATCTCGCCGCAACTGGAACGTGCGATAAGCCGAAGATCTGAGATATTTGAACATCTCGGCGAATACGGGATAGCGGCGGACGAGCGTGCGGGATTTGTGTACGGCTCATACTCCGGACTGGCGCTGATGATATTCGGGCTGCTGCCGACCTTTACGGCGATGCTGGGCAAGAGCGCCCTGCCGACCCTCAGCACGGCGTTTGCGCGGCGGGATAAGCGCGGAATGACGAAATGTCTGCGGTCGATGCTTCTGCTATCGGCAGGGCTTAGTCTGCCGGGCGGTCTGGGGATATGCGCGCTTGCCGAACCGATACTGCGGCTCTTTTTCGGCGGTGCGGCGGCTGAGATCTCGGTATCGGCGCGACCGCTCGCGATACTCGGCATTGGCGCAGCGTTCATGGGCGTGGCGGTGCCTTGCCTGACGGCGTTGCAGGCGTGCGAAAAGCAGGGCACGGCGGCGGTGATAAGCATTTCGGGAGCGGGGCTGAAACTCGCGCTGAACATACTGCTCATACCTATCCCCGCGCTGAACATCAGCGGCGCCGCGCTCTCAACGGCGATCTCGCAGGCGGTGATGTGCGTATGGGCGTTGGCGATACTTTTAAAAGCTTCGCACGCCGAACGAAGCACGATAAAAGCCGCACTGACGCCGATATTGCCCGCACTGCTCTGCACCGCGGCGGCAAAACTAACGCAAGACGCGCTGATACCGCGGCTTGGCGGACGTTTTGAACGGTTCGGAGTGCTGATTTCAATTGCAATTGGTGCAATTATTTGCTTGATTTCCTTTAGTTTATTGTGCATTTCTCCGAAAAATCAAATAAAGGGGATTTTTTCAAAAAAAATTTCGCAAACCACTTGAAATTATGCGAAATATAGGGTAAAATAAATATAAGCGCACATCTCAGAAACGGAAGTGATGATTTGAATTTTGACGAAAGAGTGAGCAAACTGCTCGAAAAAGAGAACTACAATGTTTACGATCTGGCGGAGATAGTCTCTCTGCTGCGCAGTGAAAAAGGCTGTCCCTGGGACAAAGTTCAGACTCACGAGAGCATACGCCGCGATTTTCTCGAGGAAACTTACGAGGTGCTCGAGGCTATCGACTGCGGCTCGGCGGAAATGATGCGCGAAGAGCTGGGCGACGTGCTTTTGCAGGTTATTTTCCACACCGATATTGAAAAGGACAAGGGCGCTTTCGACCTTGACGCTGTGGCGGACGAGGTCTGCAAAAAGCTGATACTGCGCCACCCGCACGTTTTCGGCAACGTTCAGGCTGACACCGTTGACAAAGTACTTACCAACTGGGACGCCATCAAAAAGGACGAAAAAAAGCAGGAAACGTACACCGATACGCTCAAAAGCGTGCCGAAGGTGTTCCCCTCGCTGATGCGCGCGCAGAAGCTTGGCAAGAGAGCCGCGCGGGCGGGCGTAGACTTTGAGAGCAAGGCGCAGCTGCTGACGGCGATGCGCGGCGAGCTTGAAAAGGAAGAGCCGAACACGGCGGATCTGCTGATGCTTTGCGCTAATCTGGCAAGGCTTGAGGGCGGCGACGCTGAGGAGGACTTGGCTCACAAGTGCGACGCTTTTACCGAAAAGTTTGAAGCTTTGGAGAAAAACGGACAGCTCGGAAATGCGAGCGCTGAGGAACTTTATTTGAAAGATTAAGCAAAAGCGGCTTGATAATACAAAATTTATGGAGGTATAGTAAAAATGAAAAAGGCTGAACTTATCAACGCGATCTCTGAAAAAGGCGGATATTCTAAGAAGGACGCAGAAAAGGCACTTTCTGCCGTAATTGATTCCATCACCGACGCACTCGTTGCAGGCGAAAAGATCACCCTCGTAGGCTTTGGTACTTTTAAGGTAAAGAACAATCCTGAAAGAATGGGCAGAAATCCCCAGACACAGGAGCCCAAGCTCATCGAGGCTAAGAACGTACCTGTATTCAAGGCAGGTCAGGCTCTTAAGGACGCTGTAAACAAGTAATTTGCTGCGAAAGCATCGGGCGAGCGGGAGAACTTTCCGCCGCCCTTATTTTTTAAGGAGAAAAGTATGAGATTAGACAAATATTTGAAAGTCACGCGCATAATCAAGCGGCGCACCGTTGCGAACGAGGCCTGCGACGCTGGCAAGATAGAGGTAAACGGCAAGCCTGCGCGCGCTTCTTACGACGTGAAAGTCGGCGACGTTATTGCTGTGAACATGGGTCAGCGGCCGCTGAAAGTGGAAGTGCTGAATGTCAGCGAGTACGCCACGAAAGAAAATGCGGCGGAAAACTACCGCGTTATAAACTGAAAAGCAAGACCGCTCGGAGCAGCTCGGGCGGTCTTTAATTATTAAAAAAGTGTAAAATATCGCAGAATCCCTTGACTTAGAGTACACTTCAAGTGGTACAATATTTTTAGCGAGATCAAAGGAGGCGAGCGAATGACCATTAAGGAAGTCAGCGAGAAATTCGGTATTTCGCAGGACACACTGCGCTACTACGAGCGCGTAGGCATGATACCGCACGTTACGCGCACGGCAGGCGGCATACGAAATTATCAGGAGAGCGACCTTGGCTGGGTGGAAATGGCGCTTTGCATGAGGAGCGCGGGACTGCCCATCGAAGCCATGATCGAATATGTAAGGCTTTTCCAAGAGGGCGACGAAACCATCCCCGCGAGGCTGCAACTGCTGCTTGACCAGCGTGAAGCGCTTATCGAACAGCAAGCGCAGATAGACTCAACACTAAAACGGTTGAACTACAAAATATCAAGATATGAAAGAGCCGTTGAAACAGGCGAGCTTACATGGGAGTAGAATATTAAACTAAGTTGGAGGCTGAAAATATGTATTTAGAGAATATAAATTCACCTGAGGACGTTAAGAAATTGAACATTGGCGAGATGAAAAAACTTGCAGAGGAAATGAGAAAAGCGCTGCTTTTCAGGCTTAGCAAGCACGGCGGACATTTTGGCCCGAATTTCGGTATGGTAGAAGCTACCATCGCAATGCACTACGTTTTTAAATCCCCTATCGACAAAATAGTTTACGACGTTTCGCACCAGACGTATCCGCACAAAATGCTGACCGGCAGAAAGGACGGATACCTGTATGAGGCGCATTTTGACGACATTTCCGGCTACTCGAACCCCGAGGAGAGCGAGCACGATTTCTTCACGGTAGGACACACCTCGACATCGGTAAGCCTTGCCTGCGGACTTGCGAAAGCGCGCGACCTCAAGGGCGAAAGCGGCAACATTATAGCCGTCATCGGCGACGGTTCGCTTTCGGGCGGCGAAGCGCTGGAGGGACTTGACTTCGCGGGAGAAATGAACACAAATTTGATCGTAGTAGTCAACGACAACGATATGTCAATCGCAGAAAATCACGGTGGACTGTATAAGAATTTGAAACTGCTGAGAGATACCGACGGCAAGGCGGAATGCAACATTTTTAAATCAATGGGGCTTGACTACGTTTTCGTGAAAGACGGCAACGACCTCGAACAGCTTATCGACGCATTCAAGAGTGTAAAGGACAGCGAGCGCCCTGTGGCGGTACACATCGTGACTCAGAAGGGCAAGGGTTACAAACCCGCCGAGGAGCACAAGGAAAGTTGGCACTGGTGTATGCCGTTTGACCCCAAAACCGGTAAGAGCATTTTCGATTTCAGCGGCGAGAGCTTTGACAGCCTGACCAAAGATTACCTGCTGAAGAAAATGGCGGCAGACAAGAGCGTTTGCGCGATAACTTCAGCGACCCCGACCGTTTTCGGCTTCACTGAGGACGTCCGCAAACAGGCGGGCAAGCAGTTTATGGACGTTGGAATCGCAGAGGAGCACGCCGTTGCACTGGCTTCCGGCATTGCGGCAAACGGTGGAAAACCTTTTTATGGCGTTTACAGCACATTTATACAAAGAACTTACGACCAGCTTTCGCAAGATGTCTGCATTAACAACAGCCCTGTGACGGTTGCGGTATTTGCGGCTTCTATAAAAGGTATGAGCGACATTACACATCTTGGCATATTTGACATACCTATGCTTTCAAATATTCCGAACCTCGTTTACCTTGCGCCGACAACAAAGCAGGAATATCTTGCCATGCTCGACTGGGCGATGGAGCAAAACGAGCACCCCGTGGCGATACGCGTACCGAGCGAGTGCATCGACGGCAAGCCCGCGCCGACCGATTACAGCGAGCTGAACAAGTACGAGGTGACCCGGCAGGGCAAGGATGTCGCAGTTATCGCGCTTGGCTCTTTCTACCGGCTTGGTGAGCAGGCTGCGGCGGCGATCGAGCAAAAGATCGGCGTAAAGCCGACGCTGATAAATCCTCGCTTCATCACCGGAATAGACGAGGAACTTTTGGAAAATATGAAAGCCGACCACAAGGTAGTTATCACACTGGAGGACGGTATTCTCGACGGCGGATTTGGCGAAAAGATCTCGCGCTTCTACGGCAGCAGCGACGTTAAAACGCTGAATTTTGGCTTAAAGAAAGAGTTTCTTGACCGCTACAACGTTGAGGATATTCTCAAGAAAAACCACCTAACGCCCGAGCAGATCGCTGAGGACGTTGCAGAGCTCATATAAAAATATTAAACTGAGCAAATCAATTATTTCGACTGACAAAAAAGGCAGTACCGCGAAAAATGCGGCGCTGCCTTTTGCTTTTGATCGGTAGATTTTCAGCTCTTCATCCAGTCGATGCAGTCCTGCACCCACTCGGCGGCTTTCGGCTGATTGTGACCCTCCCAAGTCGCGGTGGTGTCGTCGCAAAGCGAAAGTCCGTGGCCGCCCGAGGGGTAAATGTGTGCCTCGAACGGAATTTTGTTCGCCGAAAGCGCGGTCGTGTAATAAAGCGTGTTCTCGACGGGCACACAGCCATCGTCGGCGCAGTGCCAAATGAACGTGCGCGGGGTATGCTCACCGACGCGCTTATCCATAGAGAGAAATTCGCGAAGTTCGGGATCGTCTTTGTGCTGGAGCAGGTTGGCGATCGAGCCTTCATGAGTCAGTTTTGGGTCTGAAAGGATAACGGGATAGCAGAGCACCGAGCCGTTAACGCGCAAAGTTTCAATCTCACAGCCGAGCGTTTCCGCCAGCAGTGGCATATTCCAAAGGTTCGCCATGCTCGCCGCGAGGTGACCGCCAGCCGAGAAACCCATTACGAAGATCTTGTCGGGGTCGATGTCGAAATTTTCGGCGTTTTCGCGAACGTACTTCACCGCCGCCGCACATTCGAGCAGGTCGGTAGGGAATTTTTTACCGCAGCAGGAATAACGAAGCACGAACGCCGCAAATCCTGCACCCAGAAAGCGGTAAGCCACCGGGTCAGCCTCGCGCTCGGAGCACCAATCGTAGCCGCCGCCCGGACAGATCACTACCGCTCCCCGCTTGCGCGAGCCTGTCTCCTCGTACACCTTCGGCACGAAACAGCTCAGCGTCGGCTGGTAATTCGGGTCTTCAAGACCTGCTTTTGCGTAATCAACTTTAATATCAACTATTTCCATATCTGTCACTCTCATTCTGCATTTGTATCATTTGAAATCTCTGACGAGCCGTCACCCTGCGCACCTACCGAAAGCACGAACTCCTCGGTCGGCGCGACGGTTATGATATATCCGTCGGAATTATTTCCGGAAATTATGTATGGGCACTCATTGCCCTCGCCGTCGGCGGGTATCTGAACATCGGTAGTTTCCGTTCCTGAATCTGCTATATAGTATAGCACTTGACATCCAACGCTGGTCTGCACGCTCAGCGGTGAATCGAAACTGTACGATTTTATGTACTCTTGGAACTCCTCAAAAGTCAGCCCCTGCTCCTGCATCACTGCCGCCGCAGCCCTACCGACGTAGCGAAAATGCGCTGCGTTGTAAGCGTAGCCAGTCTGCTTGTCCGCGCCCTCGGGATAACGAAGCACAAATCCATATTTGTAAGCATTTTCTGCAAACCATGCGTAATCTCCATTGCCGTCAAAAGCCGTCACCCCGCCGATGTCGTCGAGATACAGCCCGAGGTCGATCTCCAGACCGTCCTCGTGGTCGGCGCAGGTCTTTTCCTCAGCGGGCTGCTCGATCAACTGCGGCTCGACCCAATTGCCGTAATCGTCATAGTAACCCTCGGTGTACTGCGGCTCTTTTTCCGCCTGCGGCGCGGTGTACGCCTGCGTGAGCATGATCGTCCGCAGACCTGTTTTGTCGTAAAAATCGCTGAGCATCTGATTCAGCGGCTGGAGCAGAGCCTTGTCCGCCTTCATTTTCGAGTCCGCCGCCGATGCGATCTGCAAACCCTCGCTGTTAAAAAGACTGCTGTAAACGCTCTCGAGCTGCGGTGCGGGATAGCCGAGATCTTCACTGTAAAGTCCGAGCGGGCCGTAGTTCATCTGTTTGGAATTTACCGTAACGTATGTAAAATTCTGCGTTAGTGCGTCAACGTCTACGCTTTCTGCGGGCGCGAGCGATTCCTCAGAGCTTACCGCCGAAGTCTGCGGCTTTATCTCTTTGCGGTCATTGCCGAGCGCGACTTTTACCAGCCAGCCAGCCAGCGCCGCAAACATCAGCACCACCAATAGGATCAGCAGTACCGTAGCCGCTCCTCCGCCCTGTTTTTTCGGCGGCTGACGTCTTGCGGGGCGCTCTGCCGCGGCATTTGCGGGGCGAACTTTCACACGCGTGGATCTATTTCTATTATCTGTATTTTTTGCCATCAAGGCTGCCTCACTTTCTGAAAAATTTCTACACAAATCTATTATATCACATTCCGCCGCAAATGTGAATACCCGCAGGCAAATCATAAGATTTATTTAATATTTTGTACATCTTTCACAATAAAAAGACCGCCAAGGGCGCGCACCCGCAGCGGTCTGGTTCGCTATAAATTATCTCACATTGCATTTTTTGACATAGCCGACTACCGAGCATTTGAACTGCCTGCCCTCGGGCGAAGCCGCCAGCTTTTCAAAGTCGCAGTTGCAGACAACTACTTTACCGTCCAAATAATTGTACTCGTACATCAGAGCGAGGTCGTGGTTGCGCTCGAAATTGTCGATGGTGCGGACGATTACGCGCTTGCCCTCGGCGCTGCCGTCAAGTATCTCGCTGCGCGAATTTGAAACTATCTCCCACCACTGCGGCGTTGAGAATTTCTCGCTCGGAAAATCCGCGAGCGCGGGATGCTGCGCGTCGATCAACAGACCCATCGTGCCGACCGGCTCGGGCTTTTTCATCATTTCCGAGATCAGGCGGAACATATGGTAGCACCAGAAATCCTGACAGTAATAGCCCTCGATCGAGTTCGCGATGTCGCCGAGCTGCGGCACGATGAGCACCGTTTTGCCCGCCGCAAGCAGCTTTTCCGCCTCGGCGTCCAGCTTCTCGAACATATACGCGCCCGCCGTGTCAACGCTTTCGCGCTTCGGGTACGCCATCAGCGTGTAGTGGTTGCGAATGTCGGTGTCCTCGACGGCTAGGACTAGGGTCAGCTTTTTTGGCGCTTCAAACTCTGGAATCTGCGCCGCGAGCCTGCCCAGCGCGATGTAATTTTCCACGGTCTTGGGCACTTCCCCGCTCAGTCTTGCAAGCTCAGTGCCGCACTCGCAGGTCAGCACAGCTGTGAATTTCTTGCCGCAAACGCCGCTCGGGCGGTAGTTGGCAAGGCGAATTTCCGCCGCAAATCCCTCGCCGCTTTCCAAATTATAGTCTTCAAATTCAGCCAATATTACCGCATCGTTGCAAAACTCGCGCCACTCTTCGGGCGAGCAGATGCCCTTTTCGTCCATGAAAGCGTCCAGCACGCCTACCAGCGCCGTACCCTGTCCGCTAAAATCTTGAATATCCAGCACTTGGAAGCCACCGAGCGACTGCGAGCGGAAGATCGACTCCATTTCCTCTTTATAGCACTGCACCGCGAGCGCGCCCGAGGCCTCGAAATAATCGTGAGCCAGCGGCAGCAGACCCTTTTCATCTAGCCGTTCTCTGAAAACCTCGAAATTACGCGCTTTGAGCGAGCCTGTGTACTTCTCTATCTCGTCAAAATTCGGGTAAGTTTCGTACTGACCTATCTCGTGGGTAACTATCGGCACATCGGGCACGAAGTCGGCGTCCGCTTCCGAAGCCTTGACCGTTTTCATCGTAGTTCCGTACTGTATCTGCACCGTGCCGTCCTCGCTAACTTCGGTCGCCGAAGCCGCGCGGGTGGGGTGGACTATGCTGTCATAATTGTGCGTAGTCGCGGGCTTATCGGTCTGGATATGGCCGAGCGGAGCGTCGCACATGGCGTACGAGCCGCGAATAAGTCTGTCGTTCGCAAGGCGCACGCCTACGAAGAAATCGTCGTTCTCGATGACGTTCGGGAACCACTGGAAATTGTTAGAACCCTGCGTGTAAAGATGGCGGCTGTCGCGCGATTTGTACACGCCGATAATCTCGTTCAGCCGCTCCTTGCTGCCCCAAAGCTCGTTGCCCATCGACATCATGCAGTACGAGGGGTGGCTGCCGAAAGCGTCGAGCATACGGAAGCCCTCGGCTATCAGGAAATTCTGCTCCTCTTCGTTAAAGCCCTCCTCGCCAGGCGCTTGTATCGTGCCCCAAAAAGGAAGCTGCGGCTCCATGTAGATGCCGAGCATATCCGCCGCGATGAAAGCCGCTTCGGGCGGGCAGCAGGTGTGGAATCTGTAATGATTCATGCCGTATGATCTGGAAATTTTCAGCACGCGCAGCCACTCGTCAACAGTGGTGGGGGCGTAGCCGGTCAGCGGGAAGATCATGCCGTCATGCTTGCCGCGCAGGAATGTCTTTCTGCCGTTGATGTAAAATTTATCCTTAACAGCCTTAAACTCGCGCAGACCCGCTATGATCTCGTAAACGTCGCCGCCTATGTCGATCTTGATGTTGTAAAGCTCAGGGCTGTACTCGTCCCATGTGCGCGCGTCTTCACCGAGGGGCAGGGTCGCGATAAGCTCGCCGCCCGTAAAAATGGCGTTGACCGCCGCGGGTCTGTGCGCCGCCCTGCCCTCGGGAGCGTTGAAGCTTTCGGCAGAGATCACCGCCTTGCCGCTCTCCGCGCCCTTGATCTTCGCGACCACACGGAACGCTTTTTCCTCAAGCAGCGGGTAGACCTTTACCTCGTCAGCGTAAGCCGCGCCGTAGATCTTTACAGCCATCTCGCCCGTGATGCCGTTCCAGTTGGTCTGCGTGTCGGGCGAGGTGAGGTGACCGCCCTTGGTCGGGTAGCCAACGTTTGAAACGCAAACGGTTATCTCCTGCTCGCCGCCCTTGACGTACTTCGTGATGTCGTAAACGTGTGGCGAAACAAGGCTGTTCTGCGTTCCGACATACTCGCCGTCGATGTAAAGTTTGGTTATGCGGGTGCGCTCGAAAACAAGTTTCGTGGTCTTGCCGACCGCCGCACTGAGGTCGGCTTTGCGGGTAAACCACGCGTCGCCCTCGAAAAGCTTGGTATCGGTGAGAAAGCCCTCTTCGCGCGCGGGGTTATCCTCGCCCTTGCCCGCATGCGAGGTAGTGTCGGGCAGAGTTATGGTGTCGTCGAACTGCGGCAGCACTCCCCTGCATTCTTTATCGAGCGCCAGCCTCCACTCGCCCGAAAGGTCTATACGGTCTGTCATATGAATAAATCCTTTCTGTATGTACTAATATATTCACATTTATTATATCACACAAAAGCGCGGTTTGCAAGAGTGATTTTATATCAATTATAAAAAAATGAAAGTCCATTAGTGCAAATTCGCCAATGGACTTTCGTTTGATGATCTTAAAGTATAGTTCCGCCGCCTACTACGTATTCGCCGCTGTAAAATACTACCGCCTGCCCCTTTGAGATAGCCTTGTGCGGGGTGTCGAAAACAACGCGCACGCCGCGCTCGTCAGGGTAGAGTGTACATGGCACATCCTGCTGATGGTAGCGCGTCTGCGCGGTACAGCGGTAAGGCTCTTTCAGCTCGTCGAACATGATGAAATTCACATCGCCCGCCGTAAGCTCTTTTCGCGCGAGCTGTTCCGCCGTGCCGAGCACCAGCACGTTATCCGCCGTGTTTTTCTCGACAACGAAAAGCGGCTGCGAGTAGGAAACGCCCACTCCCCTGCGCTGACCTATCGTGTAATTTATCAGACCGCGGTGCTCGCCGAGCAGCGTGCCGTCAGTAAGGCGTATCTCGCCGTGTTTCTGCTCGCCCACGCGCTCGGTGATGAACTTTGCGTAGTCGCCGTCGGGGATAAAGCAGATGTCCTGACTGTCGGGCTTTTTGGCGTTTATCAGCCCGTTCGCCTCAGCCTTCGCGCGTATCGCCTCCTTGCGCATACCGCCGCAGGGAAAAAGCGTGTGCGCGAGCTGATCCTGCGTCATGCCGTAGAGCACATAGCTCTGATCTTTAGAGCGGTCGGGCGAGCGTTTCAGCAGCCATCTGCCGCTTTCCTCGCAGTATTCGCGCTGAACGTAGTGCCCCGTAGCGATGTAATCAAAATCCAGCAGACGGGCGCGGTCGAGAAAGCTGCCGAATTTTAGGTGCTTGTTGCACTCGATACACGGGTTCGGCGTGCCGCCCTCGAGATATGTGTTGACAAAATTATCTATCACCATTTCTTTGAAACGGTCGGAAAGGTTAAAGACGTGAAAATCTATCCCCAGCTTGAAAGCGACGAACCGCGCGTCCTCGACGTCGTTGAGCGAACAGCAGGTCTTGCTGCGCTCCAACCCGATGTCCTCGTTATTGTAAAGGTGCATGGTCGCGCCCGCGCACTCATAGCCCTGCTCCAGCAGCAGCTTCACCGCCGCCGAGCTGTCCACGCCGCCGCTCATAGCGACGAGCACTCTTTTTTTCTTTTCATTTTCCATAGTATCTTTCCTTATATCCCGAGTGTTTCGGCGGCTTCGCGCCATATCTCCTCGCAGCCGAAGTCCTCGCCGCGCTCTTCGCAAAGGCGGCGTATCAGCTGCAAACATTCCTTGTTATAGTGCCTGCCCGTTTTAAGCATGGCGATGATCGTGCGGCTCCAAACGTTTGCGAGGTCAATCAGCCCGCTTTCGTAAAATTCGGCGACCACCGCCTCGTTATCATAAGGCACGCTGATAAGCTGCGTTTTCCAGCCGCCGCCCGCCGACTCCGCCAATATGAACTGCGCCGCCGTCTGCCCGTTGCAGGGTATGCCGACAGTTCCGCCGTTTACGACGGTCTTTCGCCCGCGCGTAAATTCATACGGCCGGTGGCAGTGCGCGCAAATGAGCAGCTCGGTAGTCATTTCGTCCATCACCTCGCGCGTTTTTGGCGAATCGCCGCAGAAAAGCTCGCGCGCGTTCTGCATCGAGCCGTGGCATATCGAAAGCGGCGGGTATCCGTCGAGCTTTATCTCCATGCCGATTGGCATATCCTCTAAAAATCGCAGATCACCGCCCGTGAGGTTCTCGAAAGTGTAAAGCAGCGAGCCGCTTTGCGAGTTGTACTCCCACCCCTCGGTGAGATTTCGGCGGTGCTCAAGCATATAGTCCTCGCGATTGCCGCGCACGAACCATGTCTTGTACGCGGGCGGGATATTGCGCAGTATCCGCATGGTTTTCTGCGGATACGGGCAGTCGGAAACGTAGTCGCCCAAAAACGCTATGCCGTCAATATCGTTCTGATACACCCACCGCATACACGCTTCGAGCGCTATATGGTTCGAGTGGATGTCGCCCATAGCGGCTATCCTCATCTCGCCGCACCTCCCTTTTATGTGTACTATAAAACGTACTGCAAATATTTATTATACGGTTTTCTGTACTATTATATCTGTACGATAACTTGTACTGCTAATATCAACTATCCAATTATCTGTACTCATATCTCTTGCGTATCCAGATGCCTCTTCCCGCGCCCAGAGCCTCGCTCTTTTCGTCGGGCTGGGAAAATCCAACATACAGCAGATATTCCTCAGAATGTACGCCGCGCACGCCGTTGTCGTCAACGTCGGTAAAGGCGTCCTCGCTGAGCTTGACATGAAATTCCGCGCTCTCGCCTGCCTTTAGGAAAATGCGCGCAAATCCGCAAAGCGCAGGATTTTTCGGTGCAAAAGCGCTCATGCTGCGGCTGTAGACCTCAAGCACCTCGCCCGTGTCGGTATCGCCTATATTTTCCGCCGTGCAGACCACTTCACCGCCCTCATAGCGCGCGCTTTTAACATACATCGACGAGTAGGTCAAACCGAAGCCGAACGGGTAAAGCACGTTGCCCTTGACATTTTTATAGGTGCGCTGAGCCATCGAATAATCGCAGAAATCGGGCAGGGCTTCGGCGCTTTCGTAGAAGGTAACGGGCAATTTGCCGCTTGGCGAGACCTCGCCGAAGAGTATCTCCGCGAGCGCCTTTCCGCCTTTCGAGCCGGGGTACCAAGCCTGTATCAGCGCGGCGGGGCGGTCGTCCTCGATGTTGAGCGAGCTTCCTGCCGCCAGCACTACCACCACCGGCTTGCCGACGTCGAGCACGCTTTTAAGCAGCAAACGCTGGGGTTCTGGCAGGCGCAGGTCGGTCTTATCGCCCGAAGCGTAAGCGTTGCCAGCGTCGCCCTCCTCGCCCTCCAGCGAAGCGTCAAGACCCAAGCAAAGCACGCTTACGTCCGCATTTTTCGCCGCCGCGACCGCTTCCGAGATCCTGTCGGCGGGCAGCGCAAGACCCTCAACGCGGTCTTTGAAAAGGTGACAGCCCTCGGCATAATAAACTCTGCCGCCGAAAGCGTCCTCGATGCCCTCTAAAAACGTAACGTACCGCGAAGCAGTGCCCTGATAATTTCCGTAAAGCGCAGCGCGGCTGTCGGCATTCGGGCCTATCACCGCTATGCTCTTGATCCTGTGCTTATCGAGCGGCAGAAAAGCGCGGTTTTTCAGCAGCACCATCGACTTTTCAGCCGCTTCGAGCGAAAGCGCGTTGTGCTCGGGGCAGTCGATAACGTCGAACGGGATATTGTCATACTCAGTTTCTTCCAGCATACCCAGCCGCAGGCGTATCTCCATAGCCTTTTCTACTGCACGGTCGATGTCGGCTTCTTCAATAAGCCCCTGTTCGAGCGCCGCCATTAAATGGATATATGTGTTGCCGCAATTGATGTCGCAGCCCGCTTTCACCGCCATAGCGGCAGACTCTGCGGCAGTGCCTGTTACCATATGATGTGTGTGGAAATCACTTATCGCCCAGCAGTCGGAAACAAAATATCCGCCGAACTCCCACTCGCCGTAAAGCTTTTTCATCAGCTTTTTGTTGGCGCAGGCAGGCTCGCCGTTTACGCGGTTGTAAGCGCCCATAACGCCCGCCACGCCGCTTTTCACCAGCTTTTCAAAGGCGTAGAGGTACGTTTCGGCAAGGTCTTTTTGATTGACTTCGGCGTTGAACTCATGCCGCAGTGCCTCAGGGCCGCTGTGCACGGCGAAATGTTTCGCGCAGGCGGCGGCGCGCAGATGTTCGCCATCGCCCTGTATGCCTTTCACAAAATTCACGCCCAGCTCGGCGGCTAAGTATGGGTCTTCGCCGTAAGTTTCGTGACCTCTGCCCCAGCGCGGGTCGCGGAAGATATTCACGTTCGGCGACCAAAGAGTCAGCCCCTTGTAAATATCGCGGTCGCCCTCTGCGGAGGCGTAATTGTACTTTGCGCGCGCTTCGAGCGAGACAGCCGTACCGATACGGTGCATCATTTCGGTATCGAAGGCCGCCGCCATGCCGATAGCCTGCGGGAACATGGTAGCCGTGCCCGCACGCGCAACGCCGTGCAGACCCTCGTTCCACCAGTTATATGCAGGTATGCCAAGCCGCTCTATCGCGGGGGAATCGTATTTTAGCTGCGAGCATTTCTCCTCAGCCGTCATCTGCGAAACAAGTTCCTTTGCTTTCTTTTCAAATCTATCCATAAAAATCCACCTCCGGTATGAGATCTTTCAGATCAATCTTTTTCATGCTTCGCGGCGCGCTCGGCCACCGCATCTATATCTATGCCGAACTGCTTGAATACCGAGTAAGCGCAGCTTGTTTTCTGCGGCAGTCCGCGCTTTATTTTGTAGAGCCGCTCGCCGGTTTTCTCGTCGGCGCATACTACTATGCTCGCCGTTTTGCTTCGCAGGCGCTTATCCGCGTTAAGCTCGTCACACTTTTCCGCGAGGTCGGTGAGGTGGGTCGCGAAAACGCCGCGCACGCCTATTATGCAGAATATCCGCACAAGCTCTTCGGCTATCTCAACGCACTCTTGCGGTGTGGTGCTCTGTATGCTCTCGTTCATCAGCAGCAGGCTGCGGTCGGTAATGGCGTCGCTTATCGTCTTAAATTCCTTTATCTCTGTGGTAAAGCGGCTGGTGTTTATGCCCGTCTGCTCCTCCTTCGGGAAATGCGTGAATATAAAATCTGCGGGGCTGAGCTCACAGCTTTCGGCAGGGACGTACATTCCGAGCTGCGCCAGCGCATAGCAAATGCCCAGTCCGCGAATGAAGGTGGTCTTGCCGCCGTTGTTCGCGCCCGTGAGCAGATAAAAGCCCGTTTCCTCGCCAAGCTCTATGTCGTTCGGCACTACGCTCTTCTGCTCGTCCTTGTGCCGCAAATTCCAAAGGCGGCTCTCGGAGAAATACACCAGGTCGTAAAGCCCCTTCATATCTGCGCGGCGCTCGCCTGCGGGCAGTATTTTCGGGCGGCACATTCCCATTCCCGCCGAGCGGCAAAGCTCTATCAGCTTCACCGCGCCGAGGTAGTATTCCAGCTGATAGTCCAGCCCGAACATTTCCTCAAAGCCTATCTTTTGGTACTGCGCCATCACCTTATTTATACGGCGAATGTAATCGTCCGTCAGCGATGAAAGCTCTTTGAAAAGCTCTTCATCGGCGGTGTTGACAAGTTTTTCTTCGCCATATTCGTTATCTGCGTACTTGGTCTTCAAGCTTTTGACGACGTTTTTTTCGGGAAATTTCGCGCCGTGGTAGATTATCTTATCAAAAAGCGATGGTTTCAGCGTGTACGGCTGGTTGGAATAATCTACTATGCCTGCCGAAACAGGCACGAGGCGCTCGTCGAGATTTATGCCTACGGTAACGCTGCGTATGCGGTCTTTCAGCGCTTGTTTGAGCTGCTCGAGCTCTTTTTTCAGCGTAGCGAAGCTCTTATCGGCGTGATGCTGCTCGAAGCAGTCGAAAAGCTTTTTCACGCCCGCCGATTTGAATTTCCCGCCATGCTTTTCGTAAAAATCGTGCATGATGTCGATAGCTCTTACGAAAGCGTCGAAAGCCTCGATAGCGCTGTCCAGCTTTGTGAAAGAATCCGGCTCGTTCAGCCCGTAGATACTGCGGCGGTCGTTCTGCACTATCACCTCTATCACCTTGCGCACCGTTTCAGCCAGCGCTGGGTGCTCGAGAAAATCTTCGAGAATGTCGCAGCGGTAGGCTATTACCTCCTCGTCGCAGCACATCTCGCCGAACATTCGCAGTATGCGGTACTGGTAATGCGGGCAGATAAGCTCCGCCACGCGCTCAAGCTCCAGATTTGCAACGTAATCCTGCGGGTAACTTTCAAGCACCACGCGGCGCTTTTTGAGCTGTGCGCGTTTTTCGGCGGTGGGGTAGAAAAGGTCAACTATCGGGTCTTTAAATGATATTTCGTCGGTTTTCATAGCCATATGCTGTCAGCCTCTTTTCAAAAATCAGCGGGTCGGGGGTTATCTATCACAGCTTGTCCTTGTTCTTGCGGCGGTACTCGAGGTAGCTTTCGAGTATCAGCACGGCGGATACGGTATCCACCACGTTTTTGCGGTCTTTGCCGCGGACATTGGTTTCATTGAGTATGCGGTGCGCGGATACGGTAGTCGAGCGCTCGTCCCAAAGCTTCACGGGCAGCTCGGTAACGCACTCTACCGTTTCGGCGAAAAGGCGGCACTTCTGCGCGCGCGGGCCTTCCGAACCGTTCATATTCAGCGGCAGACCTATAACTATCTCGCCGACCTCGTACTGCTCAGCCATATGCGCCACTTTCATCGCGAGTATCTGCGCGTTGCGCTCCTGCACCGTGCCGATTGGCGAGGCGAGAAATTCTGTTCTGTCGCAGACCGCAAGACCGGTGCGGGCGTCGCCGTAATCTACTGCCATAATTTTCATATCTATCTTCCCTTTCGGTTATTTTGTTATTCTACGATATATATAGTTATATTATAGCACACACTCAGCAAAAGTTCAAGACCAATTTTAAGTTTAATATTTATATATATAAATGCAAGTTATACAAAATTGACGATAAATATTCTACAATATTTTTTGTTTTTCTGAGTTTTTCTGTTGCAATTTGTCTAAAATTGTGGTATAATCATATGTGGGGAAGATTATATTTATTATACAGATCAATTCTACAATGTATAAATATTAAATGGGGAAATAATGATAATATGGATCACTTCGACATAGAATACAGTCAAAAACTGAACGACTTTGAGATACCGCGTGTGTATATGCTGGTCTTTGAGGCTCTAACTATGCTCACGCACCTCTCTTATGCCGTTTTTTTCTTTTGGAACAGCGTTACGTTTATGGGCTTTTTCAATATTTTCAGCGTTGCTTTCTACACATACGGCATCGTGGCGGTAGCCCGCGGAACCAGGAGCGAGCCGCTGATAAAAGCCGCACTGGTCGAGATAGTTGCGCACGCAACTGTCGCCACGCTTTTTATGGGGTGGGATTACGGCTTTCAAATGTACCTTATCTGCATGGTGGCTGTGCCCTTTATGTTCTCACTGCGGCAGAAGTTTGATTCGTTCGCGCTTTCCATAGCCATAATCGCGATTTATTTCACACTGCGCATTGCCTGCGTATATTTGGGATTTACCATCGGCGACTGCAAGATACACTCGCTCGATAAATTATGGTTCATAACGAACGGCGTGCTCAGCATGGTGATACTTGTGCTGGTAGTGCTGGTTTTCCGCGCAAAGGTAAGCTGGATAAACCACAATCTCGAGCTGCAAAACATCGCACTGAAAGAGACCGCCTCGCTCGACGCGCTCACGGGGCTTTTCAACCGCCGCGCTATGGGCGGATACCTCGACAGCATAGTTCAGAGCGGCTTGCCATACATCGCGGCGCTGCTGGACATCGACTTTTTCAAAAAGGTAAACGACACATACGGCCACGCCGCGGGCGATATTGTGCTTACCGATATTTCCGCGCTGCTGCTGAAAGAAGTTCCCGCAGAGGGCTACGTTTGCAGATGGGGCGGAGAAGAGATACTTATGATCGTACCCGACATGAACCTTGAACAGGGCAAAGAGCTTGCCGAACGCCTGCGAGTAATGATCTCGCAGCTCGAATTTGACGGCGGCGGCTCGACATACGGCGTTACAGTTACCATCGGCGTTTCAGAAAAGACAAGCGCCGAGCAGACATCTGACGCGGTGATAAAGATCGCCGATGACAGACTTTACAAAGGAAAATCTATGGGCAGGAACATGGTCGTCAGCGAATGACACCACCTACCATTTAGAAAAGGATACATATCACAATGAAGATCGACTTTCACTCGCACATACTACCTAAGATAGACGACGGATCGCGCTCGGTAGAGGAATCGGTAAAACTGCTTGACCTCATGGCGCAGGACGGCGTTTCGGTGGTAGCAGCCACGCCGCATTTCTATTGCAGCAAGACCTCTATCCACCGCTTTCTCGACCGCCGTGCCGAAGCTTACGAAAAGCTGAAGCCCGCGCTGAAGCCCGAGCACCCGAAGATACTGCTGGGCGCCGAGGTGCTTTATAACAAGGCGCTCGTCGGCAAGGACGCGCTTACACGACTGGCATTGCAGGGCACGGATTTCATGCTTTTGGAGATGCCTTACGCGAAGATAACCGAGGACATGATCGACGATGTGGAGAGGATGATCTGCGACTTTGACGTAAAAGTCATGATTGCGCACATAGAGCGCTATCTGAATTTCACCTCTTACCGCTCGCTCGCGCGGCTGATGGAGCTTGACGTGCTGGGGCAGATAAACGCCGAATCGCTCACGCACCTGCGCACGCGCATACGCTGTCAGCGGCTGATAAACGACGGATATGTGCAGCTTCTGGGCACGGATATGCACCGTATAGACCGCGGCGACGCCACGCTCGGCGAAGCTTACAATATACTCGAGAGCAAATACGGAAAAGATCTCATCGAAACCATAGAAGAAAATTCAGAAAGCGTGCTCAGAAACAAGAGCGTGGCGGGCATACTTGACTGATAATTTCACAAACGTTAATAATAAATTTACAAGCGTGCTCTGTCGGCTATTGACAAAGCGCGGCGAAAGTTGTATAATATCTATAACAGACTAATTTAGTCTGCCTTATCAAGAGCGGCGGAGGAACAGGTCCTGTGAAGCCCGGCAACCTAACGGTAAAACAGCCGAAAAGGTGCTAATTCCTGCGGATAACAGTCCGGAAGATGAGGAAAATCCACGAGACTTTCACTAACGCTTCGGGAGGTATCCCGGGGCGGTTTTTTTCGCTATGAAAAACTAAGGCGGTGTCGCGCACGCTAGTTGTACGATATTGCCACGACATGAAAAGGAGTTACGCCAATGTCTAAAATTCTTTTTACATCTGAATCGGTGACGGAAGGTCACCCCGACAAAATTTGCGACAACATTTCTGACGCTATACTCGATGCTATGCTCGAGCAAGATCCGCAGTCGCGCGTTGCCTGCGAAACGCTTACCACCACAGGTATGGTAATGTGCATGGGCGAGATCACGACTAAGGCGCAGGTGGATATCCCTTCCATCGTGCGCAAAGTCATCTGCGATATAGGCTACGACAACGACGCTTACGGCTTCAACGGCAACACCTGCGCAGTATTCACCACCATCGACAAGCAGTCTACCGACATCGCGATGGGCGTTGACAATGCGCTCGAGGGCCGAGAAGAAAACATCGGCGACATCGGCGCGGGCGACCAGGGCATGATGTTCGGCTACGCCTGCGATGAAACGCCAGAGCTTATGCCGCTCTCCATCTCGCTGGCGCACAAGCTGGCCAAGAAGCTTACCGACGTTCGCAAGAGCGGCGAGCTGAGCTATCTGCGTCCCGACGGCAAAACTCAGGTGACCGTTGAGTACAACGAGGACGGCAAGCCTGTACGCATCGACGCGGTGGTAGTTTCCACACAGCACGACGAACACGTTGCGCTCGAGCAGATACGCGCCGACCTCATCGAGAAGGTCATCAAGGCAGTTATCCCCGCCGAGCTGATGGACGATGACACTACCATTTACGTCAATCCGACAGGCAGATTCGTTATCGGCGGTCCTCACGGCGACAGCGGTCTGACGGGCAGAAAGATAATCGTAGACACCTACGGCGGCGTTGGCAGACACGGCGGCGGAGCGTTCTCGGGCAAAGACCCGACAAAGGTAGACCGCTCGGCGGCATACGCTGCGAGAAAGGCTGCGAAGAACGTAGTAGCGGCAGGTCTGGCGAAGAAGTGCGAAGTACAGCTCGCTTACGCTATCGGCGTTGCCTCGCCCGTATCCGTTCGCGTTGACACATTCGGCACAGGTGCTGCGGCTGACAAGGACATTTCGGAAGCGGTAAACCGCGTTTTCGATTTCCGCCCCGCCGCCATCATCAAGGCGCTCGACCTCAGAAAGCCCCAGTACCGCCAGCTCGCGGCTTACGGACACATGGGCAGAGAAGACCTCGGCGTGAAGTGGGAGCTTACCGACAAGACTGAGGAGCTGAAAGCTGCTCTCGCCGACATCGTAAAGTAAAATTTGCAAACAAACATAAAGAAAAGCAGGCTGTTTGACTGGCAGCCTGCTTTTTTTATATACAACGCAGAAATTTTGTGGTTTGGTCTTTTACTTCTTTACAAACTCGAACGTGCCGCCGAAAAGACCTATCAGCACGGCGATGGAAGCGGCGACTATCACCGCGGCGATAACAACGCCTGCGACTGTCTTTTTGCCGATCTTAAAATTGCTGTCGCTCGCGGGGATAACGCTCGCGCCTTTGAGCGCCTGCGAAAGCGGCTTGTAGACGATGAACGTCACCGCGGCGTTTAGGATAGCCTTTGTCAGATTGAACGGCAGCAGCAGGGGCATTATCATGCCGATGACAGTCTTGAGGTCAGCGCCCGTGTAGATCGGCGTTATCACCATGTTCATCACGAGCATAACAGCCGTCATTGCAAAAACTGCCGATACCAGCCCGATTATCGCGCCTGAAAAGCTGCGGCGGTACTTGTAGATCAGCGAGGCGGTAACGGCAAAAGCCGCGCTGCCCGCGAAGTTCATTATCGCGCCCCAAAAGCCCGTAGTAGCTACCGTGAAAAGCTCGAGCACCGTTTCTACCGCCGCGACGAGCGCCGCCGCCGCAGGGCCGTAAACAAAGCCCGCCATAGTGATGAATACATCTTTAAAATCAAGCGTCAGGAACGAAACCTTAAATCTGAAAACGTAAAGGCTGATGTAGCCGAACGCTATAAAAATTGCCAGCACCGCCAGTTTTTTAATATCAACTTTCTTCGAGCTTTTGCTCGCCAAAGCTTCATTGCTCATTATAATTCCTCCTAAAAATCAATTTGGAAGAAACATCTTGTGCAAAAAAGAACCCCCCGCAACGTTCGTCACAGGGAGTTCGGCTTATCTGCATTTCAGCTTTTGCTGTATGCGAAAAATTTGCATAGCCTGTTTCTTTCATCCGGACTATACCGTCGGTATCGGAATTTCACCGATTCGGCAGACCGCGCGGGTCTGTTAGCGGACTATCACCGCCGGTGTGGAATTTCACCACCCCTTGAAACATATGTATAAAATTTCTGCGTTATAAGCGTTTATTCAAACTCGAGTATCTCGCCGCAGCCGGGGCAATTTACCGAGCCTCTGTCGAGGTCGCTCTGAGTAAGTCCGAAGGACACGCCGCATATCGGGCAAGCGCACTCGTACTGGGGAACTTCTTCCTCTTCCGCAGGCTGGCTAGCGGGCGCGGGCGCAGGTACTTCTGCTTCGGGAGCAGACTGAGCGGGCTGAGAAACGGGTTCTTCGGCAGCGCAGGCAGAGCATCCGCAGCCATTCTCAGGCATAGGATCTTCGTCGTACTCTACCGCCTTGATGTCGGAAAGATCGTCCTCTTCCTCATCGTCGCAGCAGTCGCACTCATCACCGCAGCAGTCGCAGTCATCGTCGTCGCACTCGCATTCGCAGTCATCATCGCAATATTCGAGATCGTCGATGTAAGCGGTAACGTTGTCGATTATCTCAGAGTTTATCTCAACTTCCTCCGCCATTTCTTCGAGCAGGTCGCTCATAGCCGCGAGCACCTGACCCTCAGGTGTAGAATCGTCGATCTTGAGGCCCGCCATAAGACCCTTGATGTAACCTACCTTCTTAGAAAGCTCCATAAAAGCATTCTCCTTTCAGAACAACATTATATGCGTTGTAAATTATGCGCGCTCCATATACTCGCAGGTTCTGGTGTCGATCCTGATCTTGTCGCCGGTGTTGATGAAGAGGGGCACCTTGATCTCAGCGCCGGTCTCTACGGTCGCGGGCTTGGTAGCGTTGGTAGCGGTATCGCCCTTGATGCCGGGCTCGGTGTCGGTAACTTCAAGAACTACGAAGTAAGGAGGCTCTACGCCGAAAACCTTGCCCTTATAAGAAAGGATCTTGCAGACTTCGTTTTCCTTAACGAACTTGAAGTTGTCGGAAAGCTCGCTCGAGCTTACGGGTACCATATCGTATGTCTCGGGATCCATAAAGTAGTAAAGATCGCCGTCGTTATAGCTGTATTCCATATCCTTTCTCTCAACGAAAGCGGTGGGGAACTTAGCGGTAGGGTTGTAGGTCTTTTCTACTACGGAACCGGTGATAACGTTTCTTACCTTAGTTCTTACGAAAGCAGCGCCCTTACCGGGTTTAACGTGCTGGAATTCCACGATCTGCATTACGTTGCCGTCTTCCTCGAAAGTCATTCCATTTCTGAAATCTCCTGCTGTTATCATTATTTTTACCTCCAGTTGTTTTTTGAAAAAATGAGCATTCTCGGCAACTGTCCGCAAACGGGCACACTTTTCCGGCGAGAATTCTCCTTATAAATATTATAGCCTACTTTTATAATTTTTTCAAGTGGTTTTTAATATTTTTTTGCGGTATTAATATTTTTTTTACAGAATTATCAGCGACTTTTCGGCGCGGGTCATATTTTCGCAGCCGTTTTCGCGGATAACTACGAAATCCTCAATCCTAACGCCAAATTCGCCCTCGATATAAATGCCCGGCTCCACGGTAACTATCATGCCGTCCTCCAGCACGTTTTCGCAGGTGGGCGAAGCGGTCGGGGCTTCGTGTATCTCCATGCCGACGCCGTGACCGAGCGAGTGACCGAAATATTCGCCGTAGCCGTGCGCCGCTATGTAGTCGCGCGCGACCTTATCCAGTTCGCAGCCCTTTATGCCCGCGCGCGCCGCGTTTATGCCCGCCGCCTGCGCTTTCAGTACTATGTCGTAGACCTCGCGCATCTTCTCGCTCGGCTCGCCGAGGGCGACTGTTCGGGTCATATCGCTGTGCCAACCGTCAGCCAGCGCGCCGAAGTCCATCAGTACAAATTCGCCGCGCTTTACGGGCTTGTCGGTGGGGATACCGTGCGGCATAGCCGTGTTCGCGCCGCTCAGCGCTATCGTATCGAAAGAAAGCCCCTCAGCGCCGTTTCGCAGCATGAAATAGTCCAGCTCTAGCTGTATCTCCTTTTCGGTAACGCCCTCGCGTATGAAATCGAGCATATGCTCAAAACCGCGCTCGGCTATGCGCTGCGCCTCTATCACCTTTTCGATCTGCTCGGGGGTCTTTATGACTCTTATTTCGCCGATAAGTTCGCTGAGCGCGCGGCTTCGGTCAAGCTTGCAGTCCAGTTTTTCGGACAGTTCGTCAGCTTCGGCGAGGGTCATGGTGTCGGCCTCTACGGCTATCTCGCTCACTCCCCGCTCGGCGCAAAGTTCGTTTATCTGCTGATACAGCCCGCCGCCCGACTTTTGCAGCACTACTTCGCAGTCCTTGACGGTCTTGCGCGCGCGCTCGATGTAGCGGAAGTCGATTATCAGGTACGCTGCGTCGGGGAAAACTACTACCGTTCCCGCGGTGGATTTCATGCCTGTAAAGTAGCGGCGGTTTACAGCCGAGGTTATCAGCGCGCACTCGCAGCTTCCTTTCATCTGATGTTTCAGTAATTCAATTGGCGTCATGATCTGTCACCTCCGTCAGTCAGCTTCAAGTATGCCTTTTAGCGCTTCGATACCCAGCAGGTAGGAATTTTTGCCGAAACCCGCGATCTGTCCCGCGCATACGGGAGCAATCACCGAAGTATGGCGAAATTCGTCGCGCGCGTGTATATTCGACATATGCACCTCTACAACGGGTATTTTTATCGCGGCGATGGCATCGCGAATGGCGTAGCTGTAATGCGTGTAAGCGCCCGCGTTCATCACAACGCCCGCGCACTCGAGCCTTGCGGCGTGCAGCTTGTCGATGATTGCCCCCTCGTGGTTTGACTGATATATCTCGCACTCAAAGCCCAGCGCGGCTGCCTTTTCCGCTATCTCGCGGTTGACAGATTCAAAGCTGTCCTTGCCGTAATAGCCGGGCTCGCGCTCGCCGAGCAGGTTCAGATTAGGGCCGTGTATCACCAGTATTTTCTTCATTTTACATCACTCTCCGCAAAAATTCTGATAGCATTTTTTCATCGTCAGCGCGTCGGCGTCCTGCGTGCCCGCGCTCTCGCAAACGAATATCGGCGAAAGGTTTTTCTTCGCCACAAGCTCCATCAGCGGTTCGTAGTCGGGGCCGAAGCCTTGATTATCTTCAAACGTCAGATGCTTCTTCTCGCCGCCGGGCACTGTGAACATTATCTTTGAAAAATGGCTGTGAAAAATTTTCAGCCTGTCAGCGCCGAGGGCATTTTCCACGTCGCCGAGCATTTTTTCGTACTCCGCCATACCTTTTATATAGCCGAATTCGCGCGCGTTGAGGTGGCCGAAATCTATGCAGGGAATGAAAGTATCGTCCAGCTTGCAAAGCTCCAGTACCTCGGCGAGGTTGCCAAGCTGGTTGACCTTGCCCATAGTTTCGGGGCAGAAGTGAATGTCCTCAAAGCCCTCCTCTATGGCGCGCTTTCTCGCGCGGGCGAGCGTTTCCTTAGCCAGCTCCAGCGCCGCCTCACGGCTCATTTTCGCGCAGCTTCCGCTGTGGATAACTATTCTGTCCGCGCCCATGCGTTTCGCCGCGTCGCAGGACTGAATTATGTAATTTATGCTGTTGTCGCGCTTTTCCTCCTCAACGCTCGAAAGCGAGATGAAGTAGGGGGCGTGCAGCGAGAGCGTTATGCCGTGCTCCGCCGCCTTTTCGCGCAGGGCGAAAGCCGTCTTGTCAGTAACGCGCACTCCCCTGCCGCACTGGTATTCGTAGTGGTCGAGCCCCATGGCTTCCAGATATCCGGGCGCTTGCAGAGTGGTCTTGTATTTCGCGGAAAAAGCCTCAGAATTTCCCGCTGGGCCAAATCTTGCTGACATTTATTTGCACCTCCGTTTTTCACATCACGGCGTACCCGCAGCCGTCAGCCTTTTCGCGCAGCAGACGGTAAAAATCGCGCGCGCCCGCAAGGTCGAGCGTTAGGGGTATCTTCTCGCCGTTTTTTATCTCGATGTCCGCACGGTCGCGCTCGGGAATATAGGTCACCCGCGCGATGTCCTCGTAACGGTATTTTTTAACTTTCTTGTTGTAGCTTACCTGCGTAAAGCCGTTATCATTGTAGCAGATCTTTGCATTTTTACGACTCAGCACCGCTTTTACAGTCAGCCAGCCGCACCATACTGCCGCCGCGCAGCTTATGCCGAAAATTATCTTATCAAAATTCGCCGCGCCCGCCGAAGTCCTGCTCGTCACGAAGATCAGCAGACCGCTCAGCACCACACACGCCAGCGCTATCGCCAGTTCGTTAAAGCTGCGCCGCACCACCGAAGCGCTCACGCGGATCTCTTTGATCTCTTCGCTCATTGCTTTGCACCTTCGGGCTTTTTCGGCAGAAAAGCTTTCTCAATCGCCCGCTTGAAGCGAAACGGCAGGCTGGTTTCCGGCTCGATGGGGAAAACGAATATCGAACGTATGCCCTTTAGGTTCGAGCCGAGCACGTCTGTAAATATCTGGTCGCCGACTGCCGCAACGTTGCGCTTTTCCAGCCCCAGCCGCTTAATCGCGCGGGTGTATCCGAAAGTCAGCGGCTTTTTGCCCTCTGAAACGAAGTCCAGCCCGAGCTGTTCGGCGAAAGGCGTTACGCGTGGAGCATGATTATTTGAAACTATCATCAGCTTTATCCCCGCCGCCCTCATCTTATCCAGCCAATCCAGACTCGACTGCGGCGGAACGGGGTTATTATGTGTAGTAAGCGTGTTATCGAGGTCGAGAAGCAGGCCTTTTATCTGCTTTTTGTGCAGAAATTCTGGCGTTATCTCCCCCACCTTATCAAAAACATATGTTGGTTTAAACATACATATCTCCCGTATCTATAAAAATATGAAACTGCGTAAGCCGCGTTTCTGCATCATATCTGTAAAAGAAAAAGCGGACATAAAAATGCCCGCCTTTAAAAATCATAGATCAATATTTACGCTTACGAGCAGCTTCGGATTTCTTCTTGCGCTTTACCGAAGGCTTTTCGTAGTGTTCTCTTTTACGAACCTCAGCGATAACGCCGTCCTTAGCGCAGGATCTCTTGAAGCGCTTGAGAGCGGTATCTAAGCTTTCGTTTTTTCCAACACGAATTTCTGCCAAAATATTTCCCTCCCTTTGCCGCCATTGACAGAGATAGTTTTGCTTAACGCGGTGTTTACAACGGTGATAGTGAAGGGGCTGCAAGCAGCATCTGCATTAGACGCGCCCCGCATACCTTGGCGAGCGGTTATTTCGCTCCCTCTCTGCCAAATTTAAACACCCATTATTTATTCAGCATGACTACAAACTCTATTATACTATATTTTTTCTTTGTTGTCAATAGCTTTTTTGAAATTTTCTGAAATTATTTCACAACAATATTTACAAGCTTGTTGGGCACAGCTATCTCTTTCACGATATTCTTGCCCTCGAGCAGTTCGGCTACTTCGGGCTGGGCTTTTGCGAGCGCGAGCATCTCATCCTTCGGGCAGTCCTTCGGGATATTGAGCTTGCACTTTATTCTGCCGTTTACCTGGCAAACTATCTCGATAGTCGCGTCGATGCAGAGCTTTTCGTCCCAGCTTACCCATTCCTGCCGGTCGAGAATGCCCTCGCAGCCGATGAGCTGGTACATTTCCTCAGCGATATGCGGTGCGAAAGGATAGAGGATAATCAGGAAGTCGCGCAGCTCTTTCTTGTTGATGCTTCCGACGTTGTAAACTTCGTTGAGCAGGCTCATCATCGCGGCGATGGCGGTGTTGAACTTCATGCTCTCTATATCCTCGGAAACCTTTTTGATGGTCTTGTTCATAGCTACCTTGAGCGCTTCGCTGTACTCGCCGCCCTCGGTGACCTTATCCTGAAGCGCCCATATTCTATCAACAAAGCGCTTGCAGCCCTTTACGCTGCTCTCGCTCCACGGCGCAGCCTTTTCGTAGTCGCCCATGAAGAGAACGTAAAGTCTGAGAACGTCCGCGCCGTAGACCTTTACCACGTCGTTAGGGTCTACTACGTTTCCGCGCGACTTCGACATCTTCTCACCATCGGGACCGAGTATCAGACCCTGCGCGGTTCTCTTGGCGTAAGGCTCAGAGGTCGGTACGAGGCCGAGGTCGTAGAGGAACTTGTGCCAGAAGCGCGAGTAGATCATGTGGCGGGTAACGTGCTCCATACCGCCGTTGTACCAGTCAACGGGCATCCAGTATTTCAGGGCTTCCTGCGAAGCAAATTCGTTGTCGTTGTGCGGGTCGCAGTAGCGCAGGAAGTACCACGAAGAGCCTGCCCACTGGGGCATGGTATCGGTCTCGCGCTCAGCGTCGCCGCCGCACTTCGGGCACTTGCAGTGTACGAACGAATCTATCTTAGCCAGCGGGCTCTTGCCGTCAGTACCCGGCTCGAAATTCTCAACGGGCGGCAGGCGCAGCGGCAGCTCCTCGTAAGGTACTGCTACCATTCCGCAGTGCGGGCAATGTACTATCGGTATAGGCTCGCCCCAGTATCTCTGGCGGTTGAAAGCCCAGTCCTTCATCTTATACTGTACGCCCTTTTCGCCGCAGCCCAGTTCTTCGAGCTTGCCGAGCATTTTCGCGATGGCGTCTTTCTTGTTGGTGATGCCGTTAAGGTCTCCCGAATTTACCATCTCTCCATCGCCGGTGTAAGCTTCCTTAGAGATGTCGCCGCCCTTGATGACTTCGATTATATCGATGCCGAATTTCTTAGCGAAATCGTAGTCGCGCGAATCGTGCGCAGGTACAGCCATGATAGCGCCTGTGCCGTAGCCCATCATTACATAGTCGGAGATGTAGATAGGTATTTCCTTGCCGGTAACGGGGTTTACAGCGGTGAGTCCCTCGATCTTAACGCCCGTCTTGTCCTTTACGAGCTGAGTTCTCTCAAACTCGCTCTTCTTCGCGCACTCGGTCTTGTAAGCGTCGAGGGCGTCGATATTCGCGATGCTCTCGCGGTACTTCTGTATAACGGGGTGCTCGGGGGCGATAACCATGAACGTTACGCCGTAGAGGGTATCGGGTCGGGTGGTGTATATGCGCAGCTTCTCGTCAAATTCCTTGATCTTGAAATCTACGAAAGCGCCCGTGCTCTTGCCTATCCAGTTCTGCTGCTGAAGCTTTACGTTGGGCAGGTAATCTACCTCTTCAAGACCCTGAAGCAGCTTATCGGCGTACTCGGTTATGCGCAGATACCAAACTTCCTTGGTCTTCTGAACTATCTCGCTGTGGCAGATGTCGCAGTGACCGCCCTGCGAATCCTCGTTCGAGAGTACTACTTTACAGCTCGGGCAGTAGTTTACAAGGGTCTTATCGCGGAAAACAAGGCCTTTTTCAAACATTTTCAGGAATATCCACTGCGTCCACTTATAGTATTTTTCATCTGTAGTGTCTATAACGCGCGACCAGTCGAAAGAAAAGCCGACCTTTTTGAGCTGACCGGTAAACTTCACGATGTTCTCGTCAGTTACCTGACGGGGGTGAACGCCGGTCTTGATAGCGGTATTTTCGGTAGGCAGACCGTAGGCGTCGAAGCCGATGGGGAAGAGCACATTGTAGCCCTGCATACGTCTTTTGCGGCTTACTACTTCAAGTCCCGAATACGCCTTGATATGGCCGACGTGCATACCATGACCCGAGGGGTAGGGAAACTCTACCAGCGCGTAAAATTTCTTCTTAGAATAATCGTCGCTTGCCTTAAAAGTACCGTTATCTTCCCAGTACTTCTGCCACTTTTGCTCTATGGCGGCAAAATCGTAATTCTTCATTTTAATCATTCCTTTATGTTTGTAAAATTTTGTCTTATGAAAATCTCGCCTTTATGTCCTTGTTGATAAAGAGGGCGGCGGCGCAGGCTACGTCGGCTATGCCCTCGGCAAGGTAAAACCACTGGTGACCCGCGATGTTGTTCTTTACGTTCAGCAAAAACATCAGCGCGAGGAAAATGCCCGTTACGATGTGGAAATTAGGCTTAGCGGTGTAGAGCGCCCAAGCCAGCGCGGCGTTTACCGCCAGCCAGACTATGTTCATCAGCCCGAAGCCCAGCAGCAGGTTTACTGCGCTTTTTACCACCATATACCCGCCTATCAGCATACAGAGCTTTTTGCCCTTTTCAGCGCTGCCCATATCTTATTCTTCCTCCAAATAATTCTCGGCGGGGATAAATTCGCCGTCGCGCCAAAGCTTTTCCAGGTTATAGAATTCGCGCGTTTCCTTATAGAAAACGTGTACAACTATATCGCCGTAATCAAGTATTATCCAGCTTGCGCCCGAGTAGCCCTCTACGCGCAGCGGCTCTACGCCCTGCTCTTTCAGCTGAAACTCTACCTCGTCGGCGAGCGCTTTGGTGTGGGTGTTTGAAGTACCGTTAGCTATCACGAAATAGTCGGCGACTATCGTGAGGTCGCGTATGCCTATAAGCTGTATATCCTCGGCGCGCTTAGAGTCCAGCGCCTTGATGATAGTCTTTAGCTGCGACTGCTGCGCGGCGGTGTTTTTTTCAGTATTCATCTGCATTTCTCCTGTTTCAGTTCTTTTTGTTATCTCTGAAATATTCAGCGTATTCGTTGTATGCCTCTATCGTGCAAAGCGGTATAGTGCTGCCCTTTTCGGTAAGATCTTCCACCGAGAACCTCAGCGCCTCAAACATTCCCTTTTCGGCGGAAATGTGGGCGTAGCGGCGCATTTTTTTCACGTCTTTATAATCGCGGTCGGCGGAGGTAAGGTCTGCCAAATACACAGCCTGCGCCAACGGCGACATATCCGCAGCCGCAACGGTGTGGTATCTTATAGCAAGAAGTATGTCCTCGTCCTCTACGCCAAAGCTCTCTTTCAGCAGCTGAGCGCCTGCGGGGGCGTGCAGCAGCGGCGGCGAGGCAAGCTCTATGCGGCTTACGCCGAGCGTGCACTTTTTTGCGAGCGCGAGCTGCTTGTCCTTCGGCAGCTCTTTAGCAATATCGTGCGTCATACCCGCAAAGTAAGCGCGTTCGGGGTCTGCGCCGTAGATGGGCGCAAGCTCGCGCGCCATATCGGCAACGTTCATAGAGTGTGTAAATCTTTTTTTAGAAAGCCGCTCTTTCAGGTAAGCTTTCAGTACGTCGTTCAATTCTCTTCCCAATTCTCATTCAGCCCTGTCATATAAATTTTTATCCATTATATATTTTACTACATTTTCATTCAAATAGCAAGAGAGTTTTGTGAACTTTTTTTTATAGATGAGCGTGCGTATCTCGGTAGACGAAAGCTCCAGCGGCTCACATTCCAAGATATGCACTTCCCCGCCCTGCGCGCGCAGCTTTTCGGCGTAAGGCTCCAGCGCGGCGGTATCCTCGCGGCTGCGGGATATACATATCAGCGCCGCCAGCGAAAGTATCTCGCGGTAGCAGTACCACTGCTCGAAGCTCAGCAGCATATCGCTGCCCATTATGAAGTACAGCTTATCGGCGGGGTAAAGCGCTTTCAGCCTGCGCAGCGTCAGCACCGAGTAGCTTTTGCCCTCATGACGCAGCTCTATATCGCTTATCTCGGCGTTTTCAAATTCGTCGAAAGCCATTCGGCACATCGCGAGCCTGTCCTGCTCGGAAGCCAGGTCGTGCGCCTGCTTGTGCGGCGGGGTCTTTGCGGGGATAACGAGCACTTTGCCGAGATCGAACCGCGCGCACACCTCGCGCAGCAGCCGCGTGTGGCCGTTGTGCACGGGATTAAAAGTGCCGCCGAAAACTGCAATATCCATTACTTATTTTTCAACCTTATCTTAGGCTCTTTGGGGTTGCGCTTGTAGAGTATAGCCTTTGAGCCGATGCACTGCACCACCTCTGCGCCTATGCGCTCGGCTATATCCTCCGCCGCCTCGCGCGCGGTGAGCAGCGAGTTATCGAGCACCTTTATCTTTATGATCTCGTGAACGCGCAGGTAATCGTCGATCTGCGCCGCCTGAGCGTCGTTCACGCCGCCCTTGCCTACCTGAAAAGCAGGCTCTATCGAATTTGCGAGCGCTTTAAGCTCGGCTCTCTGTTTTGGTGTAAGCATAATTTTTTTCCTCATTTATTCTCTGAAAGTTTTTCCAGCAGATCTCTCAGCGCATTGCCGCGGTGAGAAACTGCGCTTTTTTCCTCCTGCGAAAGCTGCGCGAAGCTTTTTTCGCCGTACATGAATATCGGGTCGTAGCCGAAGCCGTTTTCGCCCAGAGGCTCTCTGCCGATGATACCCTCGCAAACGCCGCGCGCCGCGACCTCTTTGCCGTCGGGATATATAAAATGTATAACGCAGACAAATCTCGCCGTGCGCTTTTCATCAGGCAGACCGGCAAGCCTGCCCAGAATGTACTCGTTTTTTTCCTCGTCGGTCTTTATTCCCTTGTACCGCGCCGAGTAAACGCCGGGCTCGCCGCCAAGCGCGTCAACCTCCAGACCGCTGTCGTCCGCCAACACTGCGCAGTCGCAAAGCTCTTTCAGCGCGCGCGCCTTTATCGCGGCGTTTTCCTCAAAGGTAGCGCCCGTTTCCTCGGGGTCGCTCACGATGCCCGCGTCTTTCAGCGAAAGCACCTCGGTAAATCCCAGCGGCGCGAGAAGCGCTTTGTACTCGCGCACCTTGCCCGCATTGCCGCTTGCAATTATCAGTTTCATATTTTAATATCCTTACTTTATCTCGTTCCAGTCGTGCTTGAAGGTAACGCGCGTTTTCCTCAGCTTATCGCGGTATTTCGCCGCCTTTTCGGGCGACATCACCACCATGCACAGCTCGTTGTAAACTACTTTTATATCCAGATCTTCGGTAGCGGTGTAAGCGCTCGTGCCTATATCCGTGCCCGTGTCCACTCCGACGAACTCTATTTCCTTGACATTTCTGGCGCGCATGAGGTCTGCCAGAGCGTCGTTGGAAAAGCAGTCGGCCTTATTCTTCTCGTAAATATTCTTCGATACTACCTTTATATCCCTGGCAAAATCAGCGTCGCGGGATTCCGGCTTCGGCATCGAGCCTTTAAAAAGCCCTTTTCCTATACTTTTGATGTAAAAAACTTCCTCAGGCTGATATTCTGAAATACGCTTGTTGATATTCTGAGTAAGCGTATCGGCGTCAAAGGAATATTTTTCCTTATTTCTGTTTTTGCCTGCATACATTTCCTGCATATTTACTACAAAAAGCACGTTATCCATAAATACTGCCCCCAAACATTTTTTCAGTTTTCTTTTCCACAAATCAATTTAATATTTTTGCATATGTCTATAATCAGTACGAAAATCCGTACAGTTATACGATCATTCAAACAGCGCGTTCACGAAATCTTTCGCTACGAAGGGCTGCAAATCGTCTATCTTTTCGCCGACGGTCACAAGCTTTACAGGTATTTTCAGGTCGTCGGTTATCGTTATGATAATGCCGCCCTTTGCCGTGCCGTCCAGCTTAGTGAGGATTATTCCCGTTATGTCGCAGGCCTCGTTGAAAAGCTTTGCCTGACTTACAGCGTTCTGCCCCGTGGTCGCGTCAAGCGCAAGCAGCACCTCCAGCGAGCAGCCCTCAGCCTGCTCGTGCACTATGCGCGAGATCTTTTTCAGCTCGTTCATTAGGTTTTTCTTATTGTGCAGTCGGCCCGCCGTGTCGCAGAGGACAACGTCTGCGCCGCGAGCCTTAGCCGCCGTGAGAGCGTCGAAAACTACCGCCGCAGGGTCAGAGCCTTCGTTATGCTTGATAATATCGCAGCCAGCGCGCTCAGTCCAGACCTCCAGCTGGTCGATAGCCGCCGCGCGGAAAGTATCGCCCGCCGCGACTATCACGTTCTTGCCCTGCTGTTTCAGCGAGTAGGCAAGCTTGCCGATGGTGGTGGTCTTGCCCGCGCCGTTTACGCCGATAACGAGGATAACGCTGGGGTTTGTAGAGAGGTCGAGCGTTTGATCCTCGCCCATCATCTCTACTATCACGTCTTTCAGCTCGTCTTTTATCAGCAGCGGGTCGGTTATTCCATTTTTCTTTACGCGCTCGCGCAGCATCTCGCAGATCTTTACCGAGGTGTTCACGCCGATGTCGCACATTATCAGCGTTTCCTCCAGTTCCTCAAAAAGTTCCTCGTCTATCTTGGTAAACGAGCCGAGCAGCCGCTCTATCTTGCTCATCATAGAGTCTTTCGTCTTTTTGAGTCCTGCTTTCAGCTTTTCAAAAAATCCCATTAGCCGTTACACTCTCCTTTTATATCATTTTGCAGCGGCGGCAGCCGCCGTTTTAGCTTCGTCCATATCCATTTTCAGCAGCTTCGATACGCCGTCCTCCTGCATGGTAACGCCGTAAAGCACGTCTGCTTCCTCCATAGTACCGCGGCGGTGAGTAATGGCAATAAACTGCGTTTTATCGGTAAATTTACGCAGGTAAGCCGCGTATTTCGCAACGTTCACGTCGTCAAGCGCCGCCTCTATCTCGTCCAGCAGACAGAAAGGCGAGGGGCGTACCGTGAGTATCGCGAAATATATGCACACCGCTATGAATGCCTTTTCGCCACCCGAAAGCGCCATAAGGTTTTTTATGACCTTGCCGGGGGGCGCTACGTTTATATCAATGCCGCATTCCAGCACGTTTTCGGGGTCGGTGAGCGAAAGGCTCGCTTTGCCGCCGCCGAAAAGTTCTACGAATATATCCGAAAAATGCTTGTTTATCCTATCGAAGCTCTCGGTAAATATCGACTTCATGTTTTCCGTCAAGCTTTCGATAAGCTCTTCCAGCTCGCGCTTTGACTTCTGCACGTCGCCCAGCTGAGAAGTCATAAATTCGTACCTCTCAGAAACTTCGGCGTACTCCTCTATCGCCCCTAGGTTGACGCTGCCGAGCGATCTTATCTGCGTTTTCAGCTCGTTTAGGCGTATGCCCGCCGCGGATACGTCCTCGGGCGGCTCGTACTGCTCCGCCGCTTCCGTCCGCGTAAGTCCGTGCTCGTTCCAAAGTTTGCCGACAAGTTTATCGAACTCGCTCTTTAAATTCGCGTCGCGCTCGCTCAGCCGCGTCATATCGGCGGAGAGCGTTTCGCGCTCGTTCATCTTATTTTTCTGCTCGGCGCGCAGTTTTTCGGCTTCGGCGTTCAACTCGTACTGTCGGCGGCGGGCAGCGTTTATCTGCTCCTCAAGCGCGGCGGTTTCGTCCCCCGAGCCTGCCGCTTCGTCCGCGATGCGCTGAGTTTCCGCCTTTTTATCGGCTATCGCCGTTTCACAGGCGGCTATCTCTTCCAGCAGGCGGCTCTCGTCGCCCCTGCCCGCCTCTATCGAATCGTTTATCTGCTTTAGCTGATCTTTGCAGGCTTCTATATCTTTGCTAAGCTCGGCTTCGGCGATCTTCAGCTCTGAAAGCTGCTGCGAAAGCTTGGTTCGCTGCTCCGCCGCCGCCGCGTTTTTCTCACGGCTTTGCGAAAGCTCGCTCTCCATTCCGCCGATCTCGCCCTCGAGTTTCTGCATCTCCTGCGCCGCCTGCTGCGACTGTTCTTCCGAATCGGCGAGCAATTTTTGCTGTTTTTCAAGGCTCTCATTCAGCTTATCCGCGCCGTTTTTCAGCTCGTCAGCCGCCTGCGAAACGCGCTTTTGCTCCAGCGAATTTCGCAGCATATCGTTCTTTATCTCAGCCGCGCGCGCCCTGCCGCCCTCCAGTTCGGCGGCTAACTTCTGCGCCTCCTGCGAAAGTTTCTCGCAGCGGGTCTTTTGCTCAGCGATGTCTGCCGTCAGCTTTTGCGCGGTGCGTTCAAGCTCGCTGATCTCGTTTTTACGGGTAAGTATGCCTGCGCTTTTTGAAACGCTGCCGCCCGTGTACGATCCGCCCGCGTTTACCACCTGACCATCAAGCGTTACTATCTTAAATCTGTAACCGTATTTGCGGGCGATGGCGGATGCGGCGTCGATGTCCTCAGCCACGGCTACCCTGCCCAGCAGGCTGCGTATCAGCCCCTTGTATCTCTCGTCGCAGGAAACCAGCTCGGCGGCGAGGGCGACGTAGCCGAACTCGCCCTGCGGAGCGTCGTTCAGCAGTCTGCCGTTCACCGAGGTCAGCGGCAGGAATGTTGCCCTGCCCGCCTTAGCTTCTTTCAGCAGACGTATCGCCCTTTTCGCGCCGTCCTCGTTTTCAACGGCGATGTTTTGCAGCGCCCCGCCCAGCGCCGTTTCCACAGCGGTGGAGTATTCGTCCGGCACGGAGATAAGCTGCGCTATCGAGCCGCAAACGCCCGAGATCCTGCCCGCGGCGGCGGCTTTCATTATAAATTTTACGCTGTAAGAAAAGCCCTCCATAGCGTTTTCGAGGTCGCGGAGAATGCCTAGCCGCTGGTTCGCGCCGCGCAGCCTGCTCTCGTCCTCGTTCAGCGCCGTGCCCGCCTCTTTCAGCTTTGCTGATTTCGACTGATACAGCTTCTCAAAGCCCGCCGTGCGGTTGGCAAGCTCGGTCTGCTCGGTAGTCAGCCGCTGCTCGGCGGCAGTGAGTTTTTCCAGTTCGGCGGAGTACATATCAAGCTTTTCGCCGTAGGTCTGCTTCTCCTCGCCGAGTGATTCAAGCGCTTCCAAAGCCGCCGCGGCTGAATTTTTCGCCGTTTCCAGACGAAATGCCGCGTTCGAGCGTTTCAGATAAAGCGCGTTCAGCTCGGCGGAGAGCCGCTCGGTCTGCGTGGCCGCCTGCGAAAGATCTTCCGCCGCGCCGCCCAGCGCCTGCTCACATTCCGCCGCCTGCGCCGCCGCCTGTTCTCGGTCGTTTTGCAGATCTGCCAGCGCCGCGGTACGCTCTTCCAGCCGCGTTTGCAGGAAATACCCGCTGCTCTTCGACTGCTCGATGCTGTCGCGAAGCTGAGCTATCTGCGAATTCAAATGCTCTATATCGTTCTCGATGACGGCAGTTTTAGCCGCCGCCTGCGAATTTCTCAGCTCTATCTCGTGTATCTTTTCGCGGTGCTCCTCAGCCCGCGCGCCCTGCGCCGCCGCGTCAGCAAAGCCTTTTTCTATGCTCTCGTCCAGCTCGTCGAGGGTCTGCGAGATCTGCTCGTACTCGGCTTTTTGCGTGCGCAGTTTTTCGGCGAACTGCTTCTGCGCCGCCGTCAGCTCGCTCAGGCGGTTCACCCAAAGCGAAACTTCCAGCTGCGAGCGCTCGTCGTCCAGAAGCTTGAATTGCTTAGCCTTTTCGCACTGCCTTTTCAGCGGGCCGATGCGGTTTTCAAGCTCGGAAAGTATGTCGGTAAGGCGGCTGATGTTGTCCTCGGCGGCCAGCAGCTTGCGCTCAGTTTCCTCCTTGCGGCTGCGGAATTTTGAGATACCCGCCGCTTCGTCGAATATCTGCCTGCGGTCGCCCGCCTTGCTCGAAACTATCTCGTCGATCTTGCCCTGCCCGATTATCGAGTAGCCGTCTTTGCCCAGACCAGTGTCCATAAAAAGCTCGGCAACGTCTTTCAGGCGCACGGCTTTTCCGTTTATCTGATATTCGCTGTCGCCGCTGCGGTAGAGTTTGCGCGATACGGAAACTACCTCGTCCTCGGTCTTTAGCGCGCCATCGGCGTTGTCGATGGTGATTATCACCTGCGCGAAGCTCGACTTCGGGCGGTGCAGAGTGCCCGAGAATATTACGTCCTCCATGGTCTTTCCGCGCAGGCTTTTTGAAGACTGCTCGCCCAGAACCCAGCGCATGGCGTCGCCAATATTGCTCTTGCCGCTGCCATTCGGCCCTACTACCGCCGAGATGCCCTTATTGAAAGTCAGCTTTGTTTTATCGGGAAAAGATTTGAAGCCTTGCAGCTCCAGCGATCTCAGATACATTCTCAGCGCTCCTTAATCTGCGTTTTCTACCTGCTCTATCTCAAAATGCTCCGCGCCCTCGCGGGGAATAAATCTCACCTGCGTGCCCAGCGTGCGGAGGTATTCGGCGTTGCAGCGCTTGTGACCCGCCGCACGGCTCATGTGTTTTGGTGGCACGGCTATCACGGCGCTTTTCGGCAGCTTTCCGCCGCCCGCCGCCGTCAACTCTTTTACCATCTGCCGCAGATACAGCCTGCCTTCGCAAAGTTCGCGAAATGCGGGGTGGTAAAATCCGCCCAGTTTTTTTGCTTCCACATCTCGGCTGGCGTGCAGCCCCAGTTTTATGACCTCTATGCCGCGCTGCTCGGCGTCGGCAAGAAATCCCGCGCAAAGCTCTACCGCCGTGTCGAAGTCGAAAGGCTGATATTCGCCGCTTTTATAAAGCTCGCCCAGCCGCGTGCCCTCCAGTATAACTACGGGGTAGATACGCACGGTGTCGGGCGAAAGCGCCGCTATCCTGCGCCAAGACCTGCGCTCTTCCTGCGGTGTGCTCTTGTAAAGCCCTACCATCATCTGCAAGCCGAGCTGAAAGCAGCGGCGGCTTTTTATCAGCATTGCCGCGTAAGCCGCGTCCTTAACCGAATGTCCGCGCTCGTTAGCTTCAAGCACCTCGTCGCTCATCGACTGCGCGCCCAGCTCTATCGCCGTAACGTGGTGCGCCTTGAGAATGTCGAGTATCTCTTCGTCGATGTAGTCGGGGCGGGTAGATATGCGTATGCCGCTGAATCTGCCCTCGCCGATGAAAGGCTGCGCCGCCTCTAGCAGCTCAAGCATATAGCGGCGCGGCACGGCTGTAAAGCTGCCGCCGAAAAAGGCTATCTCGGTATCGGCAGGGTCGCGCACCTCGCTCAGCGCCGCCGTGCATATGCGCTCTACGTCCGCCGCGCGGGGCGGCTTTTCGGTGCTGGTTATCGTGCGCTGGTCGCAAAAAGCGCAGTTGTGCGGGCAGCCTGCGTGCGGCACGAAAATAGATATATTGCTGTGCGCCATTATTCCAGACCCATAAGCCGCAGTGCTTCGCGCGCCGCCGCCTGCTCAGCGTTTTTCTTCGATTTTCCGCTGCCCTCGCCGATGACCATGCCGTTCAGCAGCACCTGCACGTCAAAATGCTTATCGTGGTCGGGACCCGACTCGCCTTTCAGAAAATACTCTATCTTCTCTTCGGGATTTCGCTGGATAACTTCCTGCAATTCCGTCTTGTAATCGTGAAAAGCCTTGCCGCCCGCGGGGGTGATGTCCTTCGGGATAAACGAAAGCACATACTCGCGCGCTTTTTCCATACCGCCGTCGAGATAGATCGCGGCGATAACGGCTTCAAATGCGTCGGAAACTATCGAGGGACGCTCTCTGCCGCCCGTCATTTCCTCGCCCTTGCCGAGAAAAATGTGCTCGCCCAGCTTTATGCGCTTTGAGAACTCAAAAAGCGCGTTTTCGCAGACCAGCGAGGCGCGCAGCTTAGTCAGCTCGCCCTCGGGGATATGCGTGAAATGTTTGAATATATAGTCCGACACGGCTATCGAGAGCACCGAGTCGCCCAAAAACTCCAGCCGCTCGTTGCTGCGGCGGGTCTTTTTATTTTCGTTAGCGAATGAGGAGTGCGAAAGCGCCTCGTAAAGCAGGTTCTCGTTCTTGAACTTGTAGCCTATCAGCCGCTGCAGATCCTTCATTTTTTCCTGTTCGTTCATTTAGCAGCTCCTTGCCTTTCCTGACCTTTCCGCTTTATAGGGGGGTCAGGCATTTTCCTTTGCTTTTTTCATGTCGGCGAGCGCCGCGGTTATCTCGTCGATAACGCCTGTTTCGGTGAAAAGCTTCGCCTGGCGAACCGCGTTGTAGAAAGCCTTAGCGTCAGAGCTTCCGTGCGCTTTTATGACGGGCTTAGCCGTGCCCAGCAGCGGCGCTCCGCCGTACTCGCTGTAATCTACCTTTTTCTTAAATTCCTTCACGCTCGACATTATCATCAGCGCGGCGAGCTTGTTCTTAGTGCCCGCGGTGAAGATATTTTTCAGCTCGCCCGAGAAGAATTTGCCCATACCCTCATACAGCTTGAGCATTATGTTGCCCGTAAAGCCGTCGGTAACTACCACGTCGGCGTCGCCGAGCGGCACTTGCCTAGCCTCGATATTGCCGATGAAATTAACGGGCGCTTCGGTAAGCTGGCGGTATGTTTCAAGCTCCAGCTCTCTGCCCTTCGACTCTTCCGAGCCAATGTTCGCGAGCGCTACGCGGGGGGTATCTACGCCGAGTATCTTGTTCATGTAAGCCGAGCCCATTATGCCGAACTGCGTCAGCATCTCGGGGCGGCAGTCGGCGTTCGCACCGCTGTCAAGCAGCATCGTAGGCGCGCCTGCGGTGGGCAGCACTGTAGCCAGCGCGGGGCGCTTTATGCCCTTTATCCTGCGTACTATCATGGTAGCGCCTACCACCAGCGCGCCGGTAGAGCCTGCCGAGAGGAATGCGTCGCCCTCGCCGTCAGCCAGCATCTTCATGCCTAGCGCCATCGAGCAGTCTTTCTTGCCCTTTACAACGGCGGTCGGCTCTTCGCAAACGTCTATCACGGTATCGGCGTGGCGGATAGCGAGCGCGGAAATATCCAGCCCGTTATTCTTAGCGCAGTCTTTTATCTTCTGCTCGTCGCCGACTAAGGTTATGTCTACCTGAAAATCGTTGTGCGCGTCGATAGCGCCCTTTATGACCTCCAGCGGCGCGTTATCTCCGCCGAAAGCGTCTATTACTATGTTCATATTTATCCTCCAAGCTCGGGCTTTTACAGCTCCGCTATAACAGCGCTCATATCTGCCAGACCGCGCAGCGCGGCGGCTTCGTAGCGTTTTTTCTTATCCCTTATCTTCTCGCCCAGCGGCGGCAGTATGCCGATATTGCAGCCCATAGGCTGAAATTTCTCTACCGCTGGGTCGCTGATGTACTTGCTCAGCGCTCCGAGCATACTCGTTGCGGGCAGCGTGACGTAAGGCTTGCCCTGCACCGCGCGCGCCATGTTCAGCCCTGCGATGATGCCGCTCGCCGCCGACTCTATGTAGCCCTCTACGCCCGTCATCTGCCCCGCGAAATATATCTCGGGTCGGGTGCGCATAAAGAACTGCTCGCTCAGCAGCTTCGGCGAATCTATAAAAGTGTTGCGGTGCATCACGCCGTACCGCAAAAACTCTGCGTTTTCAAGCCCCGGTATCATAGAAAACACGCGCTTCTGCTCGCCGAATCTCAGATTTGTCTGAAAGCCCACGATGTTGTACATACTGCCCTGTGGGTCTTCCGCGCGCAGCTGCACTACCGCGTAGTAGCGCTTGTTGGTGACGGGGTGGTATATGCCCACGGGTTTCAGCGGGCCGTAGCGCATGGTGTCCGCGCCGCGCTTCGCCAGTACCTCTATCGGCATACAGCCCTCGTAGACCTTAAAACCGTCTTTCGAGAAATGCTCTTTTTCAAAGTCGTGCAGCGGTGCGCTCTCGGCGTTCACCAGCTCGTTATAAAAGCGCTCGTACTCTTCCTTTTCCATCGGGCAGTTGATATAATCCGCCGCTCCCCTGCCGTAGCGAGAGGCGTAAAACGCGCGATCCATATCTATACTCTCGAAAGAAACTATCGGCGCTGCCGCGTCGTGGAAGTAGAGGTAATCCTCGCCGATAAGCTCGTATATGCTCTGCGCCAGCGCGTCTGATGTAAGCGGGCCGCTCGCGATTATCGTTCTGCCCCGCGGTATCTCGGTCACCTCGCGCGAAACTATCTCTATCAAGGGGTGCGCCTTTATCTTCGCGGTCACGGCATCGGAAAAGGCTTTGCGGTCTACCGCCAGCGCCCCGCCTGCCGAAACGCGGCTTTCCTCGGCGCACTGCATAGTCAGCGAGCCTAAGCGGCGCATCTCTTCTTTCAGCATACCCGCCGCCGAGCCTATACGCTCAGCTTTCAGCGAGTTTGAGCACACAAGCTCGGCGAAGCCGCCGTACTTGTGCGCGGGGGTGTATTTTTCGGGCTTCATCTCAAAAAGCCGCACGGGCACGCCCGCCGAGGCAAGCTGCCATGCCGCTTCGCAGCCCGCAAGCCCTGCGCCGACTACGTTTATTTTTTCGTTCACGTCATTCAGGTCATTCACGCTCATATATCCTTATCGCTTTCGCCGAGGTCTTTCTCGTAGCCGCAGCCCTCTTTGTGGCACACCAGCTTGCCGTTTTTGCCGCCCTTGCGGAAAAGCGTAGAGCCGCACTTGGGGCACTTGTCCTCCATCGGCACGTCCCACGTCATGAAGCGGCAGTTCGGGTTGTCCTCGCAGCCGTAATATTTCTTGCCTTTTTTCGATTTTTTCAGCAGCACCTTTTTGCCGCAGTAGGGGCAGTTTCCGCCCGTTTCCTGCACTATGCGCTTGGTAAAAGTGCAGTCGGGGAAGCCGGAGCAGGCCATGAATTTGCCAAATCTGCCTATTTTTATCACCATAGGCTTGCCGCAAACTTCGCACACCTGGTCTGTTTCCTCGCAGGGCACTTTCACGCGCTTGCCCTCCATAGCTACTTCAGCTTCTTCAAGCTCGTGCTCAAATTCGCCGTAAAATTCTTTCAGCGTGTCTGTCCACTGCATCTCGCCGTTTTCAACTTTATCGAGGTCATTTTCCATATTCGCAGTGAATTTCACGTCTACTATCTTGTCGAAATGCTCACTCATGAGCTGGTTGGTAACTTCGCCCAGTACCGATGGCTTTAGCTGTTTGCCGTCGCGCTCAACGTAATTTCGCGCAAGTATGGTAGTTATCGTCGGCACATAGGTAGATGGTCTGCCGATGCCCGTTTCCTCAAACGCCTTTACGAGCGTGGCTTCAGTGTAGCGCGGGGGCGGCTGAGTGAAATGCTGATTGCCCGAAAGGCTCTTTAGCTGAAGCTCGTCGCCCTTTTTCACCGCCGAAAGGTCATTTTTCGGCTCGCCGTCGTCATCGCGGCTCTCTTCATACAGCGCAGTAAAGCCGTCAAACTTTACAGAGTAGCCCGTAGCTTTGAAAATGCAGCCCGCCGCCTCTATATCTACCGAAACGGTGTTCATTATGCACTTCGCCATCTGGCTGGCTATAAAGCGCTCCCATATCAGCTTGTAAAGCTTGTACTGGTCGGCGGTAACATCGCTGCGCTTTACCATATCGGGGGTAAGTTCGGGGTGGGTGGGGCGGATAGCCTCGTGCGCGTCCTGAGCGTTACCCTTTGTCTTGTATTTATTCGGCGTTTCGGGAATATAATCCTCGCCGTATTTTTCCTTTATAAAATCGTAAGCCTGCGCGCGCGCCTCGTCGGATACACGCTGGCTGTCAGTACGCATATAGGTTATAAGGCCCACGGGACCCATATCCTGTATCTCAAGGCCTTCGTAAAGCTCCTGCGCGACTTTCATCGTGCGCCTTGCCTGAAACGAGAGCCTGCGCGAAGCCTCCTGCTGAAGGGTCGAGGTGGTGAAAGGCGCTGCGGGCGATTTCCTGCGCACGCTTTTCTTCACGTTCGCCGCCATAAACACCGCGCCGTCGAGTCGCTCGAGCGCAGCGTCGGTCTGCTCTTTTGAAAGCAGCTCGGGCTTTTTGCCGTCTACCAGCTCCAACTTTGCGGAGAATGGCTTTTTAGCGCCCTTTGCGAGAAATTCCGCGTCTACCGACCAATATTCCGTCGATACGAATTTGCGTATCTCCTCCTCGCGGTCGCAGATCATCTTTACCGCTACCGACTGCACTCTGCCTGCGGAAAGTCCGCGGCGTATCTTGCGCCAAAGAAACGGCGAGAGCTTGTAGCCCACTATTCTGTCGAGCACGCGGCGCGCCTGCTGAGCGTCTACCAAATTCATATCTATCTGCCGCGGGTGCTCCATTCCCGCCTTTATTCCCGAAGCGGTAAGCTCCTTGAAAGTTACGCGGTTGGCGTCGTTTAGGTCAAGTCCCAATATCTGTGCCAAATGCCACGAAATAGCTTCTCCCTCGCGGTCAGGGTCTCCCGCGAGATAAACGTGGTCGCACTTTTTGGCTTTCTTTTTTATCTCTTTGATTATCGGCTCTTTGTCCTTGATATTTATATAATGCGGCTCGAAATTGTTTTCGATGTCTACGCCCAGCTTTGATTTCGGCAGGTCGCGCAGGTGTCCGCGCGAGGCTATGACCTCGTAGTCGCCGCTAAGATACCTTTTTATAGTCTTGATTTTTGTAGGTGACTCTACTATTATCAGATTTGACAAGTGTGATTTCTCCTTTCCGAACCCACCTTAACGTTTCAATCTGTAACGTTTGCCCGGCAGCTCATCTATTATCTTTTTTATCTGCAATGTCATGAGTTCGTTTATAAGAACGCTGACGGGCAGCGAAAGCCTTTCCGCCAGCAGATTCATATGCAGCTCGCCCTTCTCCAGCGCCTTGCAGATCTCCTGCTGGCGCGGCGAAAGGCCGCTCATATCTATTGTAGCAGAGTTTTCGCTTTTGTGCAAGTCCTCCGCCTGTTTTTCTTTGATTTTTTTTGTATTTTTTGTTTTCTTTTTGGCTGATACGGTCTTTGTCTGCTTTTTATTCTCAAAAATGTCAGGCAGTATCATATCCTCAGCCTTGCCAGAATTTTTCAGAGCGCGTATCACGTCGTACGCCCCGAATATCGGCACTGCCCCCGCCCGCAGCAGGTCACGCTGACCGTAAAATTTGCGGTCGGTTATATCAGCGGGCGGCAGGGCGAATATCGGTCTGCCCAGCGCGCGCGCCTTTTCGGCGTTATCCAAACCGCGGCTGACATCGGAACATTCGATGAAGATCACGCCGTCCGCCAGCGCGCAGAGTATGCGGTTGCGCGAACCGAACGTAGGCGCTCGGTAATCGTTACTGTCCGTAAATTCGGACACTAAAACTCCGCTGCCGACTATGCCCTCGTCCAGCTTATCTATCGGCGCTTTGCAGAGTATGCCGCGTCCGCAGACGGCTGCCGTTTTGCCGCCCGCCGCGAGAGCCGCCTTGTTCGCCGCGCAGTCAAGCCCCTGCTCGAAGCCGCTTATCACCAGCGCGCCCGCTTCCACGAGCTGCGAACATATCATATTCATCGCGCTCACCGAATATTCGCAGGGCGTGCGCGTGCCGACTATCGCGATGGCGGTCTGCGAGCCCAGCACCGAAATATCGCCCCGCGCATACAGTACGGGCGGCGGGTCGGGTATCCATTTCAGCCGCTTCGGGTAAAACTCGTCGCCGAAGCCGACCGTCTGCACGCCTTTTTCAGCCCACTTTGCGATAAGCGCGCGCGCTTCGGAAAGCTTTACCGTGTGCGCCGCCTGCCGCTCGTTCGCCGTCATGCCTTCTACCGCGCCGCGAGCCGCCGCTTTGCAGAAATCAAGCACATTATCGTAGCTGTCGCTGAGCTGCCACATACGCTCGTTCGCCGTGCCGAAAACCAGGCTCAGCCACACCCAAAGCGCCGTTTCGCCCGCGTTACTCATTGCAGCTCATCTCCCAAAGCAGTATAGTTCCCGCGATGGCGGCGTTGAGCGAGTCCATATCGCCTTTCATCGGGATAGTCACCGCGCGTGTGCAAAGCGCGGCGTCCTCTTGCGAAAGCCCGCGGGCTTCATTGCCGATGACAACCGCGCACCCGCCCGAGAAGTCAAATTCCCGCGCCGACTCACCGCCGTGCACCACCGCCGCGCAAGTCTTTATGCCCGCGGCGTTCAGCAGTCCGACCGCCTTAGCGTAGTCCTTTTCGATGTAAAGCTTGACGCGCGGCATACTCGCCATAGCCGAGCGCACGACCTTAGGATTATAAAGATCGACTGTATTTCCCGTCATTATAAGCCCCTCTATGCCCACTGCGGCGGAGGTGCGTATCATAGTGCCGAGGTTGCCGGGGTCTTGCACGCTGTCGAGCACGAGGTATTTTCCGCGCGGCGAGATCCCTTCGGCGGTAAGCTTACGGTCGAGCTTTTTAGCTATCGCGAAAACGCCCTGAGTTTTTTCCACGCCGCCCATCTTCTCGGCGACCTCGGGCGTTATTTCAAATCTGCGGCGGGGGGCGAAATCCTCAAGCGCGGCGGTATCGAGCTGACCGCGGTATTTTTCAACAGCCTCGCGGGTATAAAACACCGCCTCTATCCCGAAAAGCCCTTTTTCGGCAAGCTGAGCGAGATCTATACAGTTTATTATACCCTCAGCGACGAAAAGCCCCATTTCGCCGCGTGCCTTTTTGCTTTCGTAAAGCTTGCGGTAAAGCTTTACCTTCGGGTTATCCTTGCCTGAAATGAGCATTATAAATGTCCTCCAAAAATACGAAAAACGCGCAGGCTTTTATCGGCTTGCGCGTCATTTGTATGGATTAAAGAGCAGCCTTAGCCTGTTCAGCGATAGCTGTGAAGCCTGCGGGATCGTTGATAGCGATCTCGGAGAGCATCTTTCTGTTAAGACCGATGCCGGCCTTCTTGCAGCCGTTCATGAAAGTGGAATAATTCATTCCGTTGAGCTTAGCTGCTGCGGAGATTCTGGTGATCCAGAGTCTTCTGAAATCTCTCTTCTTCTGCTTTCTTCCGATGTAAGCGTACTGGCCGGACTTCATTACCGCCTGCTTAGCCATCTTGAAATGCTTGCTCTTAGCACCGAAATAGCCCTTTGCAAGCTTAAGAGTTTTATTTCTTCTCTTACGAGTCATCATTGCGCCCTTAATACGAGCCATAGTAAATTACCTCCTGAAATTTTCTGAAATTCTCATTTAATAAGCCTAAAGGCCCGTGTTATTACTTCTTGTAAGGAATGAGCGCCTTAATGTTCTTTACATTAGAGTCATCAGCGATAGCTGCACCGCGCAGGATTCTCTTGCGCTTGTGATCCTTCTGCGTGAGTCTATGTCTCTTATTTGTGTGCTGGAATTTTACCTTTCCGCTGCCGGTAACGTTGAAACGCTTCTTGGCGCCGGAATGAGTTTTGATCTTAGGCATAAATTTATCCTCCTTAAATTTTGATCACTTTGCTGACTTAGGAGCGACGAACATGACATATCTGCGTCCCTCCATTTTAGGCTGCTTATCAACAACGCCCGATTCTGAAACTGCCTCTGCAAACTTTTTGAGCAGCTCTTCGCCGTATTCCGGATGTGCAAAGCTTCTCTTGTAGAAGCGAACTTCTACTTTAAGTCTGTCACCATTTTCCAGAAACTTGCGAGCCTGATTGACCTTTGTGTTAAAGTCATGAGTATCGATGTTAGAGGAAAGTCTTATTCCCTTAACTTCCATGACCTTCTGATTTTTCTTCGCTTCCTTCTCGCGCTTTGACTGCTCAAAGCAGAACTTGCGATAATCCATGATCTTACAAACAGGCGGCTTTGCATTCGCGGCGATCATAACAAGATCCTTATCTTCGCTGTAAGCCTTCTCGAGTGCGTCTCTTGAGGACATTAGTCCGAGCTGATTACCCTCGGAATCCACTACTCTGATCTCTTTTTCGCGTATATCCTCGTTGATCTTGTAGTCTTTGTTGTTAATAACAGTACACCTCCATCAGAAAATAAAAACGGACGCAGAAAAGCTTTCCGCGTCCGTAAAATATCGCACATAAAAACGCTTCTTAAAAAGCGCGTGGCGTAAATATCAAAACGGTTACCTTTTCGCAGCCGTAAAAGCGCTTAAGGTGAGAGCGGAAACTGCCCTGCTTTCATTTCTAATATATTATACACCACCGCTGCCGATTTGTCAACAGCGTTAATTGTAAACTTTTTGTGATTTTGCGCAGACAGTCAGCCGTTCACATTCCCCTGCGGAAGCGCTGCTGCGGCTCTTCTACCGTGAAATTGATCTTGAACTTGTCAAATCTGCTGTAATCAGCCTGCGGCTCGGGGCCGCCGGGGTTGCACATATAGTCCTCAAAGCCGTAAGTTTCGATGAACTTAGCCGAGTTAGCGTTTATAGAAAGGTTATTGAAAACGGTGAGCAGCTCGTTGCCGATACCGTAAACTTCTATAACGAAGCGAATGGTATTGAAGAATATATCTACCGCGCTCTGAGTTATAGCCTTAGCCTTATTCACGTTCTCGTCGTACATCTGCATTACGGTGAGGATAGCGCGGCGGTTGTCCCTAGACTGAGTAGTAGCGTCGAGGTAATTCTCGAGGTGGTGGATCACCCAGCGCTCTACTTTTTTCTTGGAAGCGCTGATAACGCGCGCGGTGATCTTCTTTTCCAGCTCGCGCTGACGGCGCAGGATATGCTGCGAGAAGATCTCGCGGTTAGAGAAGCCTTCAGCCAGACGCTCTACCGAATCCTGAAGCAGAGGAAGTATCTGCTCGAGCAGGCGGGTCATTTCGCGGCTGTACTGCATAGCGCCCGAAGCCTCAGCGGTGAGCACGTCGAGCAGGATAGCCTTTTCTTCCTTGCCAGCCGACTTCGCCATTTCCTTTATCTCAGCGGAAGCGTTGCCCGCGATGATGTCCTCGATATGGTAAGCCTCCTTGACCTCGCAGAAGTAGTTGTAGAAATCGTTGAAATCAACGGCTATATCGTGGTTCTGTATATACTGTTCTATAAGGATAAGGTCTACGGGTACGCCGCCCTCTTCGTGAAGCAGCATCATATCCGACATATCTTCCCAAGCACGGGCGGTAACGAAGCTCTGCTTGCCCGATTCGGTCGAGTCGATGCCGTAGAAGTGGTCGGGGAACTCGGTAAGATAGGTGATGATAGCGGTATGTACCTGCGCTTTCAGCGCGAACTCTTTCCAGCAGTTAAAGTCGGCAACGCAGTCTACCTTTTTCAAACGGTCGAGGGTAGCGATATCGAAATCGGTAACGGCGTGGTTGAACTCGGGTGGGTTACCTGCGGTGGTAACTACCCAGCCTTCGGGTATCTGGTGTTTGCCGAAGATCTTGTACTGTAAGAACTGGAGCATCATAGGAGCTATCGACTGGTCTACGCAGTTAATTTCATCGAGGAAGAGTATGCCTTCCTTGATGCCTGTTTCTTCCATGGTTTCATAGATATTCGCGATAACTTCCGACATCGTGCTCTCTGATACCTTAACGTCTTTACCGATAAAGTTTTTCTCAACTATCATGGGCTGACCGATAGCAGATTCACGGGTCTGGTGAGTCATAGCGTAAGAAACGAGGTTTACCTGCATCTCCTGCGCTATCTGGTCCATGATGGCAGTTTTACCGATACCCGGAGGGCCCATAAGGAACACAGGGCGCTGTTTCTCCAGCGGTATAAGGTAATCGCCGTACTCATCTTTCAGCAGATAAGAGCGTATAGCGTTTTCTATCTGAATTTTTGCTTCTTTAATATTCATACACTATCCTCCGTAGATTCAATATAAAAACGGCGCGTCACCGGCTTGTTTTAAAAGTGACACAAACCATTCATATATATTATAATCTATTGCTAAAATAAAGTCAACCGAATAATGAAGCTTTGTAGGATTGTACAAACCGTTACGTTTAAATATGTGTAATTTGCGAATAAATTATTACATTCAGCATTATCGTCGCATAGTTTTGCAAAATTTGTGCCGCCTAAAATTCACAAAATACCGCTTGACATTGCCCAAAAGCTGATATATAATAAAACTTCAAGCATAAAAAAAGTTGAAAACAGTTCTGTTATAGATACGGAGGAAATAAATGACAGAGATCTTTTTAGACGCACTTATAGACACGCTAAAGATAATACCTTTTTTATATTTGGTATACCTGCTGATAGAGTACACTGAGCACAGCCACGCTGACAAGCTTTCCGCTGCGCTGCGAAAGCTGGGGCCTTTCGGCTCGGTAGGCGGCGCGCTGCTGGGCAGCATACCGCAGTGCGGATTTTCCGCCGCAGCTTCAAATCTCTACACAGGGCGGCTGATAAGCGCGGGCACGCTTATCTCGGTATACATCGCCACCAGCGACGAAGCTATACCTATGCTTATCTCGAACCCGAAATTCGCGTCGGCGCTTTGGAAGCTTATCGTGATAAAAATAATCATCGCGCTGATAGTCGGCTTTATAGTTGACATCGTACTGAAAATGCTGCACAAAAACGACGAGCAGCCCGACTACGAGGACATCTGCCGCGACTGCCACTGCGACCACCACAACATCTTCACCAGCGCGCTGATACACACCGTGAAGATCTCGCTTTTCATCTTCATAGTCAGCCTTATCCTCGGCGGCGCTATAGAGCTTGCGGGCGCTGAGAAGATCTCGCATTTTCTCATGCAAGGCTCGATTTTTCAGCCTTTCATCACAGCGCTTTTCGGCTTTATACCAAACTGCGCTTCGTCCGTAGTGATAACACAGCTCTACATCGAGGGTGCGCTATCGTTCGGTTCATGCATAGCGGGGCTTTGCACAGGCGCGGGCGTAGGCCTGCTGATACTTTTCCGCACCAACCGCAGGTACAAAGAAAACTTTGCGATAATGGGCGTCATGTACGCCGCCGCGATCATCTCGGGACTTATCATAAACGCCGTGCTTTGACGGCGCTGACAACTGCATAAAAAACAACGGCTGTTCGCTTTTTGTGGTGAACAGCCGTTTTGATTATTTATCGCCGTAATGTGTTCCGCATTGCATTATTTCAAGTTGCTCGCCGATTATACGAAATACGATGCGGTTTTGTTCGTCTATCCTCACGCTCCAATATCCTGAAAGATTGCCTCTGAGAGGTTCGGGCTTGCCTGAACACTCATAACCGTTCCTATCTATATCTTTAAGCAGGCGATTTATCTTTTTTAGAGTTTTCTTGTCCTGTGTCTGCCAGTAGAGATATTCTTCCCAAGCAAGATCATGCCACATTTTTATCATTCGTCGTCAACCTCTATCAATTCATGTTCTTTGAGGGTGCTCGCTCCGTTTTTTACGCTGGCGATACGTCTTTCCAGTTCTGCCATATTTTCGGTGCTGTAAAACGGGTCGGCGTTTATCTCAAACGGAATACGTCTTTCTCTGCCTACTTTAACAAGGAACATCGTGATAGCGGTCGACATATTAAGACCCATATCCTTTAGAGCCTTTTCTGCGTCAGCCTTGACTTCTTCATCAATTCTAAAATTTACCTGTGTCATATATTCCACGCTCCTTTCTATATACATTATACCACAATAGTACATACATTGTCAACTAAAAGCTATACATTTTCATCTTTTTGTCCAAAATCAACGGCTGTTCGCTTTTTGTGGTGAACAGCCGTTGTTTTTTACTCATATCATAAGCAGATTTTTCTTGAAATTATCCAGCTCTTTTCCCTCGCGGTATACTGACATCGCGAAGTACTCTTTGCTGTTTTCGTAGCCCTCTGTCCTTACGCGGGGGTTGAATTCCCACATAGCCCAGCCCTCTTCGTCGGGCTTGCCGAAATGGTCTATCGTCCAGAGGGTGTATTTGCTAAAATACGGCTGAACGTACTTTTTATAGCACGCCGCATCGCACATTATCACGGGCTTTCTGCCGTAGTAGTCCTCCAGCGCGTCGAGAAACGCCGTCAGATTATCGCGCACAGCTTCCGCGTCTTTCATTTTCAGATTGTAGACGCCGTACTTCGTCAGCTTCACCATCGGGCGCAGCATACCGTGCATATCGCCGCATTCCTCTATGAAATGCTCCGCCTGCTTCTGCCCGTCGGTGCGGAAATCGAACTCGTGCCAGCAGCCTACCAGCAAATCCTGCTTGCGGGCGTTCTTGCGGTTCTGCTCGTACTGCTCGTCAACGAATGACGTGCCTTTCGTCGCGCGGACGTACACGAAGCTTATCGTCTGCTGCGACATTATCTCCCAGTTTATCTTGCCTAAGCTTTGGTCTATCGCAGCGCCGCGCACGGGGTAATCGCGCTTTCGCGGCTCGTTGAACCATATCTGCCCGCGGTAGAAAAAGAACGCTATGTTCAGCAGTATAACGAAAACGCTCAGTATCGTCAGCCCCACCATCAGCTTTCGCAGACGGTGCTTTTTCTTTTTCGGCGGCTGCGGCTCTTCGCCGTATCCGTAGTCCTCATCGGGGGGATAATACTGCGGCTCGACATATGCGGGTATGCACTGCGGGTCGCGCGGGGGAACTCTCCTCGGCGGCGGTGCAGGATTTGCAGGACGCGGCTGATTTGTCGGTCCGACAGGTCTGACAGGTCTAGCCGGTCTGCCATACTGACCATGCCCGCTTCCCTGCCCCTGCGGATAGCCCTGCGGCGCGCCGTGAGTAGGGTTTACATATTCGTCGTTTATCTTGTGTTTTGCTTCTTCATTCAGCTTGAAGTTTTTCTTTTGTTCGTTCATTGCATTCATCGCATCGCTCCCGATATTCGTCAGAGCCGGCTATCAGGTCTGCAAAATTGTAGCTTTCCAGCTTTTCTCTCACCATATCCGTGATCTCGCCGAAAGCTTTCTGATAGCAGCATATACCGTCCGCTCCGCGGCTGCATTCGTGCTCGGCGGAAAGACATCTTGAAAAATAGTATGTACCCTCTATCGCCTCGATAACGGTCTTGAGCGTAATGTCCGCGGGCTGCATTTTTATCTGGTATCCGCCCTGCGTGCCTTTATACGATCTTATAATATCCGCAGCCACCAGCTTACGCAGTATCTTCAGCGCAAAGCGCAGCGTAACGTTCGCCCTGCCCGCTATCGTGGCAGCGTCTACCCTGCCGCCGTCTAAGCAGAGCACCGATACTATCCTTACTGCGTAGTCGGTCTCCAGTGTGATATACATGGTATGATCTCCTTCCGAAAGGGGATTTAATCGAGGTAATCTTTTACTTTGTTGCTTCTATTCGGGTGACGCAGCTTTCTCAGCGCTTTCGCCTCTATTTGTCTTATGCGCTCGCGCGTTACCTTAAACTGCTGACCTACTTCCTCCAGCGTGCGCGATCTGCCGTCTATCAGACCAAAACGCAGGCGCAGCACCATCTCTTCGCGCTCGGTAAGGGTGGAGAGGACTTGGTTTATCTGCTCTTTCAGAGCTACCTGCGAAGCGGCTTCCTGCGGTGCGGGCGCGTCCTCGTCGGGGATAAAGTCGCCTAGGTGAGAGTCTTCCTCTTCGCCGATAGGCGTTTCAAGCGAAACGGGATCCTGCGCTATACGCATTATCTCGCGAACGCGCTCTACGGGCATATCGAGGTACTCGGCTATGTCCTCGGGCGAGGGGTCGTGGCCGTTCTGGTGCAGCAGCTGGCTCGAAGCCTTCTTTACCTTAGTGATAGTTTCTACCATGTGCACGGGTATTCTTATAGTTCTTGCCTGATCTGCGATGGCGCGGGTTATAGCCTGGCGTATCCACCATGTGGCGTAGGTCGAGAATTTGAAGCCCTTGGTGTAGTCGTACTTCTCTACCGCCTTTATCAGACCCATGTTGCCCTCTTGGATAAGGTCGAGGAAGCTCATTCCTCTGCCGACATACTTTTTAGCGATGGAAACTACAAGTCGCAGGTTAGCTTCTGCAAGGCGCTTTCTCGCCTTAGCCGCCTCTTCCTCGTTGCCGCCAGACATCTTCTCGGCTAGCTGTATCTCCTCCTCGGGGGTCAGCAGCGGCACTCTTCCTATCTCTTTAAGGTAGATCTTTACGGGGTCGTCGATGGCTATGCCGTCGGTAGAGAGCCCGATGTCTATCTCCTCGGGGGCGATCTCATCCTCGGGGTTGATAAGGCTGAGCGAATCGTCGGGCACTATATCGTCTATTATCTCGATATGGTACTGCTCGCACGCTTCGTAAAAAGCGTCCATCTGCTCTACGTCAAAGTCTAGCTTTTCTAGGGCATCGGTTATCTCCTTAGTAGTAAGCTTGCCATTAGCCTTGCCCTGCTCCATCAGGTTATCCATAATGCTTTTCTTATCCATCATCTATCTCTCCTTTTATATTCGTGCCGCTTGCGCGCTCACATCTTATTCTTCCTCATGTTTTCTACCTTAGCGGCGAAATCGTCGTCTGAAAGTTCGCCGCCGCTCAGCTTTGGGCGGTATGCCAGCAGCCGCTGCGCGCAGTCATCCGCCACCTCGCGGGTTATGCCCTCGCGCCTGCCGCGCTCGAGTATCCGCGTCACCGCGCCTATCTCCTCGGGGGTGAACTGCTCGTTCATTGAGCTTACCGAGTGGTCGCGCATGGCTTCCATCGAGCTGCATATGAACTCATACACGCGCCGATTGAACTCCGTTACGAATTTCTCAGGCGGGCATATCTTCACTATCTCAGGGTAATAGTCCGGATTATTGTACAGATAGCAGATCAGCAGCTCTTCGGCGTTGGCTTCGCCGGGGTGCGCCGCCGCCTGCGGGTTTAAGGGGTCACGCCTATCAGCGAAACGCAGCATTTCCTGCGTCTGCTTTTTTTGCTTGCGGTAATATTCACGCCGAGCGGAGTTTTTTATCTCCTGCTCTAAAAGCTGATACTGCACGCCCAGCTCTTCCGCGACGCGGTGGCCGTAAAGGTCGCGCTCTACGGGTGATCCAAGTGCGGCGAGTATCTTCACCGCGGCGTCCTTATACTCAAGCTTGCCCGCGTCGGTGGCGAGGTCAAGCCCGTTTTTCGCCTTTTGCAGACGAAATGTAACAGCGCCCGCCGCCTTTTCCAATAGCTGTTCAAAAGCCGCCGCGCCGAATTTGCCGATAAATTCATCGGGGTCTTTCGCGCCGCGCATCTGTATAACGGTAGTTTTCAGCCCCGCCGATGATAGTATGCCTATCGCTTTCTGCGTAGCCTTTTGACCCGCTTCGTCGGCGTCGTAGCATATGACTACCTCTTTAGCGTAGTTGGAGATAAGCTTCGCCTGCTCGGGGGTGAGCGCCGTGCCGCATGAAGCTACAGCGTTGTCAAAGCCCGCCTGCGTCAGCGAGATAACGTCGAGATTGCCCTCGCAGAGCAGCACCCTGCCGCTTTTCACGGCGGAATTTTTGGCGATGTTCATAGAGAACAGAAATTTATTTTTATTGTAGACCAAACTATCGCGCGAGTTTAGGTACTTGCGCTTATCGTCCCCCAGCGTGCGCCCGCCGAAGCCGACTATATGTCCCGTAAGGTCTATGAAGGGGAACATCGCGCGGTCTACGAAAAAGTCAAAGGTCTTTTTTGTGTTGTTTTTTGAGCGCGAGATCAGCCCCGCGTCCTCCAGCTCGCGCTCGGTATAGCCCAGCCCGAGCATATGCTGTTTCAGCGCGCTCCAGCTATTCGGCGCGCAGCCCATGCCATAGCGCTTTATCGTCTGCGGCGAAAGGCGGCGAGTCTGCATAAGGTAGCGCACGCACTTAGCGCCTTCGGGCTTTGAGAGCTGGTGGTAAAAGAACTTCGCCGCGTCGCGGTTCATATCGTATATCTTCTTTCGCCGCTCAGCTGTATTGCCGCTGCCTCTTTGGCGGAAATCGTCCTCGGGCATCTCCATATTTGCGCGCTCGGCGAGCATTTTTATCGCCTCAACATAATCGAGGTTGTGGTATTTCATTATAAAGCTGATAACATCTCCGCCCGCGCCGCAGCCGAAACAGTGGAAAAATTCGCGGTCGGGGTGTATATAGCAGCTGGGCGTTTTTTCGTTGTGAAAAGGGCAAAGACAAACGTAATCCCTGCCTGCGCGCTTGGTCGAAACATACTCGCCCATCACCTCGGCTATCGGGTTCGCCGCTTTCAGCCTTTCGAGAAACTCAGCCGAAAATGCCAATATATCATTTCCTTTCAGAAAACTTCCCGCTCAGCGCACGTTCCACGAAGCGGGCACATATATCTCTACAAATCTGTCTACCGCGTATTTGTCAGACATTCCCGCTATGTAATCGCATACTGCCGTTTCTCTGCCGTAGCGCTCGGCGAGCGAGCGGTAAAGCTCGGGCAGCTTATCGGGGAATTTATAATAGTAGCTGTAAAGCCCGTCGAGCATAGAGTAGGTCTTTTTCTCCTCTGATTTGCAGGTCGGGTTGCAGTAGACGTTATCGAACATAAAATCCTTTAGTGCGTCGTATGCGCGGCGGATATTCGGCGACATCTCCATACGGTAAACGCCGTTGTTCACAAGGTCGCTGACGAGGGTGGTTATGCGCTGAGATTTCGAGTGGCCCAACACGCCCGTTATTTCCTCGGGAATATCCTCTTCGGTAAGAATATCCGCGCGGATAGCGTCATCAATATCGTGATTAAGATAAGCGATAACGTCGGCGAAGCGCACTACTATGCCCTCTTTCGTTTCGGCGAACTGGTTCGTATGTTTCAGTATGCCGTCGCGCACCTCGTAAGTAAGGCTCAGGCCTTTGCCGTTATTTTCTATCAGCTTCACCACGCGCACGCCCTGCTCGTAGTGCTTGAAGCCGTTGGGATTTATGCGGTTGAGCGCGCGCTCGCCCGCGTGGCCGAAGGGCGTGTGCCCCAGATCGTGCCCCATGGCTATAGCTTCGGTAAGGTCTTCATTCAGCCGCATAGCCCTCGCGATGGTTCTCGCTATCTGCCCAACCTCGAGCGTGTGGGTAAGGCGGGTGCGGTAGTGGTCGCCGGTGGGGCTGAGAAAGACCTGCGTTTTCAGCTTCAGCCGTCTGAATGAATTGCAGTGTATTATCTTGTCGCGGTCGCGCTGGAACTCGGTGCGCAGGTCGCAGAGGGGCGCGGGGCGTTCCCTGCCGCGAGTCTTTGAAGAAAGGCAGGCGGCGTCGCAAAGGTATTTTGTTTCAAACTGTTCGTGAAATTCTCTTGGAAGCATTTGTCAGCACCTCCGTGATCGCAAAGCGGATAATATCCGTCAGAAAAAAATGTCAGCTAAAAAGCGGCGGGCGTGCGCCGAAAATTGTACACTCGTACAAGCGCAAGATCCCCCGCCTATATATTATACAAATTTCGCGCCGAAAATCCCTTTATTTCAAACTAAATTTGTGTATTTTTGTAGACTTGCACAAAATATCAAGAGAAATCCTCCATAATATCAGGCGTTTCATCCAATTGCAGTTTGCCGTTGGCGGCGTTTATAAGCTTTTCTTTAAATTTTTCGACAAGGTCTTTTTTTACGAGCATTACAATTTCGACATCGCTGCCGAAATTTTCTTCCAGCGTTTTGACCTCAAATTCGGGCATCAGCCGCGCTAATCTGCCGTAAAGATTATAGTCGCAGCGCACGGTTATCTTCGAGCAGCGGCGCATTATCATAATATCCGCCGCCGAAAGCGCCTCGCGGCAGCTTGCCGAGTACGCCCGCGCCAGACCGCCCGTGCCGAGCAGTATTCCGCCGAAGTAGCGCGTTACCACAACGCAAATATCTGTAAGCCCTTCCTTTTTTATAGTTTCCAGCACCGGCACTCCGCCCGTGCCCTGCGGCTCGCCGTCGTCGCTGTAACGCGATATATTGCCATCGCGCAGGATATAGGCGTAAACGTTATGCCGAGCCTTACGGTTAGCAGCTTTTACAGAATTTATAAACTCCACCGCCTGCTCTTCCGTTTCTACGGGCGCAGCCGAGGCTATGAAGCGCGAGCGCTTTTCCTCTATCTCGCCGCTGCATGGCGAGCGCAGCGTCATGTATTCATCTGACATATTATACGCCCCTTTCGTGATATTTCAACAAAAACTGCGTGTGCAGAGTGTAAAAAAAGGGCGGCATATCAGCCGCCCCTTCAAATCGTGAATTAGTCGAGATTAAATCTCTTCTTAAATCTGTCAACACGTCCGCCGGTATCAACAAGCTTCTGCTTGCCGGTGTAGAACGGATGGCACTTAGAGCAGATTTCCACCTTAATATCCTTCTTGGTCGAGCGAGTCTTGATGACATTGCCGCAAGCGCAGGTGATGGTGGTCTCCTCGTATACGGGATGGATTCCTTCCTTCATTACAAACTTCCTCCTTCCAAACGAAAATTATGAACTCATAGAAGCCCATCAATTTATGTTCAGACAGTAGTTCTATGCAGCATTCAATAAATATAAAAGCCGTATCAACACGACCTTATATATTTTATCAGACTTTTATGCCTTTGTCAAGCATTTCACATTACATTTAACATTTTTTTAACATCTACTGCATATCTGAGATAACGTAAGGCAGCTCTATCACAAAGCACACGCCGCCATCGTAGAGGTTTTCCACGAATATCTTGCCGCCGCAGAGGTCTACCACGCGGCGCACCAGCGCTAAGCCCAAACCGTTGCCCTCGGTCTTGCGCGAATTGTCGCCCTGATAGAATTTGTCGAATATCTTCTCGGCGACCTCCGGCGGTATCTGCGGGCCGTCGTCTGAAATGCGAACGGTTATGTTCTTATCGGTGCGGAAAAGGCGCACGCCTATGTGACCGTTTTCGGGCGTGAATTTTATCGCGTTGTTGATGATATTCTGCCATATCTGCGCCATGAGTTCCTCACTGCCGAAGTAGTAAACGCTGTCCAGCTCTATATTCAGCTCGATGTTTTTCTTCGTCCACTCTGGCTCCAGCACAAGCAAAATCCTGCGTATCTGCTCGTCGATGGAAAAGCGCGTTTTGTTGCTTACCGTGGTCTGATTTTCCAGTTTTGAAAGGCGCAGTATATCGGTCGTCAGCTTCGAGAGCCTGCCCGTTTCGTTCACGATTATCTGCGTGTAATCGCGGCGGTCGGCGTCGGATAAGTTATCGTCCTGCAAAAGCTTTGCGAAGCCCTGTATAGAGGCTAGCGGCGTTTTGAATTCGTGCGAAACGTTGCTGATAAAGTCGCCGCGCAGCGACTCTATGCCCGAAAGCTCCTGCGCCATTTTGTTGAAGTTATTGATGAGCACGTTCAGCTCGGTGTCTTTGCTTAGCGGTACGGTAACGTTGAAATGTCCGCGGGATACCATAGCCGTAGCGCCCGTGAGGTTGCGGACGGGGCGGAGTATGCGGCGGGTGAGAAATACAGTAAGCACCGAGCCTAAGATTATGCTGACCATAAGCGCTATCAGCATAGCCATTATCGTCATCCAGTAGTAGTTGTCTTTGGCAAACGATGTAATGCTGAGATACTCGCCGTTTATAACGGTATAGCCCACCACCGTAGGCACAAAGCCCCTTACCTCGACGTAGCAGTTGTGCTCGGAAGCCTCGATCTTAACGCGGTAATACTCGGTGCTTTTCGGCTTTATGACGGTAACTTCCGAGGTGTCGTTATTGCATATCGAGATTATCTCGCTAGTGGTATACTTTTCCACGCTTTCAAGCCGCTTCATCGAGTTTGCGAGGGTAACTATCTGATTTTCGAGGTTGCCTACCAGCGAGGGGCGCATTATAAGCATAAGCGCCGCCAGCGAAATGATGGATGACACCAGCATTACTACAAGGAACATCAGCGCAAATTTGAATTGCAGGGTGGTCTTGCCCGTTTTGATCTTGGTCGCTTTTTTCATCAGTTCACGTCCGTTTCGTAATGTCCTACTTTTTCTTTACAGCCTTGTATCCAAGCCCGCGCACCGTCACGATGTCGAAATCATCATTAGGCGTATAGCGTTCGCGCAGACGCTTTATGTGAACGTCTACCGTGCGCTCATCTACTTCGCTCTCCAGCCCCCAAAGTTCGTCGAGAAGCTGGCGGCGTGTGAAGATCTTGTTCGGGTACGAGAGCAGCTTGAAGAGCAGCATAAACTCTTTGTTCGGTATAGTTTCGGGCGGCTTGCCCTCAAACGTGACTGTAAGCGCATCGTAATTCAGGGTGCAGCTTCCGACGGTAAGGGCGTGGTCGGAAGCCATTTTTGCGCGGCGCAGCAGTGCGCCCACGCGCAGTATCATCTCGTCGATATTGATAGGCTTTACCATGTAATCGTCCGTGCCCGCCATAAAGCCCTTTTGCTTATCGGTAAAGCTGTCCTTCGCCGTCACCATCAGCACGGGCATTTCGTACCGTGCGGCGCGAAGCTGCTTTACCAGCTCGTACCCATCGATCTTCGGCATCATTATGTCCGAGATCACGAGGTCTACCGATATGCGCTCCATAACGTCAAGCGCGTCCTCGCCGTCTACCGCGGGGTAAGGCATATAGCCGTTTTGCTTGAGCGCCGCGCACATCAGCTTGCGCAGGCTGTCGTCGTCCTCTGCTACAAGAATCGAAAACATTCTTTTTTTCCTTTCTTAAAAAGCTAATTGTTAAGTTTTTGTAAACTCTTGCGTTTTAATCAAAAACGCCCTTCTGTGACCCGATAATTCATATTCGGTTCACACAGGGGTGCTAATATATAGTTGTCGGAAGGATAAGACGCAGATGTGCCGAAAACTTCCCGCCTGTCGGTTTAGGTTAGAGTTCAGAAGATGTTATCTTCCCCCCTCTCACCGGTCTGCAAAGATCGCAGATAGAGTTTTCTGAACTTTAACCCAAACCGACAAGCGTAACTTTTGAATTAACCTTATCCCTTTCATAATTCTATAAAAAATTAATGCTCATTACCACGCCGAAATTGTAGTGAGCGTTAATTTTTTTATGGCAAAATTTATAGCGAAGATAAAAAAGCTGCCGCGGCATTTCTGAGCCGTAGCAGCTTTTATCCGCTTTATACGTTTTATCAGCAGCTTTTTGCAGGCTCAGAGCTTTTCCGCAAGAAGCTGATTTTTTATGCTCCAAAGCTTTTTTGAGAGATCTACATAGTACTTATGCGGGTTCTCGAAGCGCTTTATCTCGTCCCAGAGGGTATCTACCTGCGCCGCGCAGTACTCGCATATCTCCTTGTACGTCGGCTCTTTGTAGACCTGCTTGCCGTTTATGAATATCGGCTGCAGCAGCTCTTTCGCAGTGAAATTTCTCACCATTTTCTTTTTCCAAGTGTAATCTGGGTCGAAAATGACGAGATCGCGGCTGTCGTCGATCTTTTCGTCGAACACGCAGAGCTGATCGGCTATCGCCTTTCCGCTGTCGCGGTCGTAAAGGCGGTACACCTTTTTATAGTGCGGCGTAGTGACCTTGCTCACGTTTTCAGAGATCTTTATCTTCGGCACTACCTTGCCGTTTTCCTCAACGGCACAGAGCTTGTAAACTCCGCCGAATACGGGGTACGAGCGCGAGGTTATCAGCCTTTCGCCTACGCCGAAAAGGTCTACCTTAGCGCCCTGATATATCATATCGCGAATGATGTATTCGTCCAGCGAGTTTGAAGCAACTATCTTGCAGTCGGGGTAGCCGGCGTCGTCGAGCATCTTGCGGGCTTTTTGCGAGAGGTAAGTAATATCGCCCGAATCGATCCGCACGCCCTTAGGCCGGCAGCCCATAGGCTTCAGCACGGTATTGAAAGCGCGGATAGCGTTCGGTATGCCGCTCTCAAGCACGTTGTAAGTATCTACCAGCAGTGTGACATCGTTCGGATAGCACTTGCAGTAGGTCTTGAAAGCCTCATACTCGTCGTCGAACATCTGCACCCAAGAGTGCGCCATAGTGCCCGTAGCGGGAAAGCCGAAAAGCTGATCGGTTATAGTGCAGGCGGTAGCAGCACAGCCGCCAATGCCCGATGCCCTAGCGCCGTAGATAGCGGCGTCAGCGCCATGTGCGCGGCGAGAACCGAATTCAGACACCGCCCTGCCCTGCGAAGCGCGAACGATCCTGTTAGCCTTAGTAGCTATGAGCGACTGGTGATTTATCATCAGCAGCAGATACGTTTCCACAAGCTGCGCCTGTATAGACGGCGCGCGGACGGTTATCAGCGGCTCGCGCGGGAAAACTACCGTACCCTCGGGAACTGCGTAAATGTCGCCCGTAAATTTGAAATCGCGGAGGTATTCGAGAAAGCCCTCATCGAAAGTATTTTTCGAGCGCAAAAACTCTATATCCTCATCGGAAAAATGCAGATCTTTGATATACTCGATCACCTGCGAAAGTCCGCAGCAGATGGCAAAGCCGCCCTCGTCGGGCACGTCGCGAAAAAAGAGATCGAAGTACGAGATCTTATCCTTCATGCCGCTGACGAAATAGCCGTTGCCCATAGTAAGCTCGTAGTAATCGCAAAGCATGGTGTAATTATATGGATTCATAGCGCAGCCCCCCTACCTTTATCCGCAGTGCCTTATTCTGGACGAACTACGGTTATCTGAAGACCATCCATAACGTCGTAAGCCTTAGCCTCAAGCTCGGCGTCGGGAGCGGCGGTGTACTCGGTATTTACGATGACCTCAGTTTCGGGCAGCGCGGTCTTTATCATTACGGCGTTTGCGAGAACGCACATATTGGTAACTACGCCTACCAGCTCTACGGTATCGTAAGACTTAAATTTCAGGTAGTCTGCAAGCTCGAGCGAGCCGAAGGTATCCTTATAAAATACCTTATCCTTATCGGTGCGCTCTTTAGCGGTAAAGCCGTAAAGACGGTGGCCGGGAGTGTCCTCTATGCAGTGCTCTACGGGCAGCTTTCTGCCCTCCTGAGTAGTAAGGTAATCTTCCTGATGAGTATCCATAGTGTAGATAACATCTCCGCCCTCTTTGCGGTAATCGCGGATCTTATGCGCTATCTTTCTGTCGAGCGCCTCTGCGCCCTCAAATCCCAGAGAACCGTTTACAAAATCGTTCTGGTAATCAACAACAACAAGCAGTTTCATATATGCTCCTCCAATTCAGAGATCCGCTGCGGTGGATCTTTCCGCGCGGTCATTATCATTCATAAAAGCCTTTCGCTGCGGGGTGAAATTATTTGCAGCGATATACCAGTATCATTATAACATTTTTTTCTCGTTTTGAAAAGAGATAACGCCCTTTCGGCATATACTTTTTACATTTCATTCATATTTGATACACACGGGTTATTTTCGAGTGCAAAAAAAGCGCCCCGCGCAGCAGCACGCAGGGCGGCATTTTCTCGGCTCATCAGCGAAGTATGTCGTCTACTATACTTTCAGCAGCGTCAAGCCCGTCGTCGATACCGTCGGCAACATCGTCACCTACGCGGTCGGCTTTAGACATCAGCGTATCGCCGCTCTCGCTGCGCGAACTGCTTGAGGAGGACTCGCTCTTCTTAGAGGTAGCAGCCTTTGAAGTGTCGGTCATCTCGTCCTTATCGGCTGCGGAGGAAACTTTGCCCTCAGACGAAGCGTTCGACGAAACATCGCCGTCGTTATCGCCGCAGGCGGTGAGCATTGCAGCGGCGGTGAGCGCCGAGAGAATGAATGCAAACATTTTTTTCATATCTGCGTTGATCCTTTCTGAATTTGATTTGCCAGAACTTTACGGCTGAAAATATTATCTGCAATAAATCACCAAATATACGAAAACAGGCGAGCCGTTTTTTCAGCCCGCCTGCAAATTTTCCAAAATTTTGATTTAATAAAATCTCTTCTTAGCCTTTACTACCGCGAATGCTACCGCACCGCCTATTACGAGAATTGCGGCTGCTATCACGATGATTATTCCTACCGAGCCGCCCTCGCTGGACTTTTCCACCTCGCTGGTGTCTACGGTAGTCTGCTTTTTGTTCTGCTTTATAACGTCGCCCTTGTCAGAGATAGGTGCGTTGACGTTGTAGGTATCGAGAGTAACAACAGGGTTCGCGTCGCCATCGGTAGCGTACAGCAGAGAGAGGTTGTCGAGATACATAACGTCGCCGGTGTAAGCCTGCGCCAGCGGAACTTTTATCAGTATCTCAGTAGTCTTTGTGTCGGTGGGGATAGTGATAAACTGCTTCTCGTAATTGTTTACATTTGAAGCGGCAGAGTAAGCTATCGTCTTTATCGTCGGGGTGGTAAGCTCCTTATCGGCGTTCTGACCGAAAACGTATGCCTTATCCTCGTTCAGCAGGCCCTCGATATTCACATTAAATCTTGTGTAGAAGCTGAGGGTGTAGCCGTCGAAATTATCCAGCCCGAATTTCTCAGCGCTGAGCATTATACCCATGCTGTCCTCAGAGCCGCCCGCGTAATCGGGAGGGTTGGTAAGGTTTGCCGTCAGCTTTGCCGAAGCGCCCTGATAGACTACGTCGCGCTCGCTCTTCAGCGAATAAGCGCCGCTGCCCGTATCATCGAAAACGTCGATGTACTTGCTCCAGTCATCGCCGTCGAAAGCGAGGGTAGGCGCAGCGTCTTCGCTCGTATCAGCTGAAGTTGTAAGCGCGGCAGCGCCCGAAAGAGCCAAGCCGCAGATAAGCAGTGCAGAAACAAATTTTTTCAGTATCATTTCAAAGTCTTTCCTTTCGCGATTTTTTATCCAATTATATTTTATACCAAAATATTGATTTTGTCAATACTTTTAGCTGTCAGCATTGCACATTCCACGATTTAAACAACCGTGTAATCGTTTTCATTAGATTTATAATGTAATTTCACAAAAAAGGAGCGGCTCTCCCGAAACCGCGTTCGGAAAAGCCGCAGGAATGATCGATCAATTTAGCAAGCTTTAAGTCGGACGTTATCATCTGACTTCAAGGCGCTTGACCTCGGGCTGAGCCTTCTGCTTTTTCGGCATAGTCATGTAGAGAATACCGTTTTTGTACTCAGCGTCGATCTTGTCGGCGTCGATACCGCTGATGTCGAAGCTGCGCTGGTAAGAGCCGTAGCTGCGCTCGCGGCAAACGTAATTATCGCCGTCCTTTTTCTCTGAGGAATCGCTGTGCTCGGCGCTCAAAGTAAGCGTATTGCCCGAAATATCGAGCTTGATGTCGCTCTTCTCAAAGCCGGGCAGCTCAGCCTCCATCAAATATTTATCGCCCTCGTCCTTGATGTCGGTCTTGAAGGCTGCGGGAGCCATGCCGCCGAAGAAGTCGTTCTCAAAATCGTGAAATGCGTTGAATAAGTCAAAGCTTTTTCTCTCAAAAGGTGTAAGTCCATACATAAGTCATGCCTCCAATTTCTATATTTCTTTTTAATTGACCAATTTGTATGATGTTTGATTGTTGATGTTTGATGTGAACTATCTGAATATCTTTTGTTTCATTCGTTCCATCGGTACCATTTCCTTTCCTCTTTCTTTAACTATATGATACGGCTCTTGTTTGAAAAATAAGTTATCGATATGTGAAAGTTTGATGAAATTTAGCACTCACGTTTTAAGAGTGCTAAAAAGTTTGCATTGGCTCACTCGGCGGATGTGCATAAAAATATCCCCGCGCATTTTTGCTCTGCACGGGGATAAAATTCTAAAGATCAGTTCTGAGTAAATCTCTTAGGCTTTACAGCGGTAACGTCCTTATCGTCGGTGATAACGCCTTTAAGACCAGCCGCAAGACCTGCAAGACCCTGTATCTCGCTGGGTATGATGATCTTGGTAGCCTGACCATCGGCAGCCTTTTCAAAAGCCTCAAGGCTCTTGAGCTGGATGACCGCCTCGTTCGGGTTAGCCTCATTCAGCTTTCTGATACTATCGGCAAGAGCCTGCTGTACCATTTCGATAGCCTGCGCTTCACCCTCTGCCTCGAGTATCTTCTGCTGCTTTATAGCGTCTGCCTGAAGTATCTTAGCTTCCTTTTCAGCCTGCGCGCGGAGTATCTTCGACTCCTTTTCGCCCTCTGCAACGAGCACCTGCGACTTCTTCTCAGCCTCAGCCTGAATTACCTTTTCGCGGCGCTCACGGTCAGCCTTCATCTGCTTTTCCATCGAATCCTGTATCTCAGGGGGCGGGATGATATTTTTCAGCTCTACGCGCTGTACCTTTATGCCCCAGCGGTCGGTAGCTTCGTCAAGCTCGCGGGTGATGTTGCCGTTGATATAATCGCGCGAAGTAAGAGTAGCTTCGAGGTCGAGGTCGCCGACGATATTTCTCAGCGTGGTAGCTGTGAGGTTCTCTATCGCCTTGATGGGACGCTCAACGCCGTAGGTGAACTGCATAGCGTTAGTTATCATGAAGAAAATTACGGTGTCGATCTTCATAGTTACGTTATCCTTAGTGATAACGTCCTGCGGCGGGAAGTCGATTACCTGTTCCTTTAGGTTCACGCGCTTTGCGATAGTGTCGATAAAAGGTATCTTGATGTGCAGGCCTGTGCCCCACGAAGCGTGGTAAGCGCCCAGACGCTCAACTACATACACATACGACTGCGGAACGATCTTGATATTCGAGATGATGATTACCAGCAGCACCAGCACGATTATCAGAATTACATATAATGGATCCATTTGCTGTTTTCCTCCTTAATATAAACGGCTCTCGCCGAGTGTTTACTTAGCCACGATGAGCTTAGCGCCTTCGACCTTTTTGACGGTAACTACTTCGCCCTTCGCTATGTCGTCGCCGTTTTCCGAGCGCGCTGCCCAGTCAACTCCGTCGAGCTTTACCCTGCCCTCGCCGGTACGGCTGCAAAGAGCCTCGATAACTACGGCAGATTTGCCGATGTCGTAATCCTCGTTCGGGTCGGGTGATTTGTTCTTTTTAATGCGTTTAACGAGCGCGCGGGTCGCGGCGAGAAGCAGCGTACTGCCTACCACGAAGATAACGAGCTGCCAAATGAAGCTCAGCCCCGCGAGCGCGGCGAACATTGCGAGCAGCGCGGCTATCGCGAACCAAATGGACACGAGCGCGTTTAACGTTACCGCCTCAGCCACAGCGAAAACCAGAAAAGCTATCGCCCAGCCAAGCACCTGCGTGTTTGAAACGAACGAATCTATTATCTCTTTCAAAGCCTTTCTCTCCTTTCCAAGGTCTGCGAGCGCCATTTGCGCCGAACCTTTTTACAATTATAACACAAAGTTTACGAAATTGCAATAGTCGGCGGGCAATTTACAGAATTTTTATGTGGAATTTTTTCTGTCAAAGCCCTTGACACGAGCGAAAAACTATGCTATAATATTATAGTCAAAAAACGGGATGTAACTCAGTTTGGTAGAGTGCTTGCTTTGGGAGCAAGATGCCGCAGGTTCAAGTCCTGTCATCCCGACTTTTGTGTCAGCCTTTCGCTTCGGCGGGGGGCTGAATTTTTTGTGCGCATTGTGCGCAAATACAAAAATACCGCCTCGCCAAAGCGAAGCGGTAAACGTTTATGCAGATATTATTTTTGCGGCTTTTTCGGAAGACGGTGCGTCGTTACGTGAATCATACTTTTCTCTCAGCATCTCTTCCATCTCTCGAATTTTTCTTTCATCGCCGGTGTCGAGCACACCGAATGTTTTCTTTTCATTCATTTTGCGCACCTCCTAGTACTGCAATATCCCCAGCTTCTCAGAGTTTTTCAGAAATCTTTTCACGATAGCTCTGTCTGCTTCCGAATCGTAATGATCGTATTCATTTCTTATAAAACTGATATATTCATAAGCGCGATAAAAATCGAACCTATCTGACTTAAATAGTATATGCACATCGCCCAAATTTGATACAACGGAGATCCCGCCGAAACTGTCGTTCAGCAAAAAAACGCCAATATCTGAATATGAGAAGTCCTGCGTGCTCGGGTGATTATGCGCCAAAAACAGCGTCTTATCCTGTAAGTGAGCCGACATCGAAACTGCGTTAGGGTTCAGAAAAATATTCACTTCAGATTCATCGCCCATTTTGATACAGCTTTCACCCGTGTTGAGGTCGAACAGAAATGCTACTTCGTTGCTATCATTTTTATCCTTTGCCGTCTGCAAAAGTGCCACATGATTTTTATAGATCAACTCATTCTGCTTTTCACTCAGAAAAGGTATAAAAGTTCTTGAGATCTTATTTACAGCCACATCTGTTACATATATTTTATGATCTCGCTTTTTTGCCTGCTCCAAACGCTCCACTCCCCTACCCTTATTATATCAGATTTTTCCGATTTGTCAAGCCCTCCCCCCAAACAGCAAAAACCCCGCCGACTTCGATCTTCCGAGGCCGACGGGGTCTTCTTTATACAAAAATGTCAGTATGTAAATGTCACACTTTATTTTCGGTTTTTATCAAGCGTTTACCTTAACGCTGCCCTTGAACTTGGTCGCTTCCTTGTAAGGTCTTGCCAGCATATAGATGATAAGAGCGATAGCTGCGACAGCGAAGATAAGTCCGATAACGTTGACGCTGCCGGTAAAGAGCAGACCGAGCTGGTTTACGATAAGAGCGATGATGTAAGCAAAGCCGCACTCATAGCCGATAGCGAACCAGAACCACTTGATGTTGTTCATTTCACGCTTGATAGCGCCCATCGCTGCAAAGCAGGGTGCGCAGAGCAGGTTGAAGATGAGGAAGCTCATGCCGCTTACGCTGGTGAACGCCGCTGCGAGAGCGCTGTAAACGGTGCCGTCGCCGCCGCCATAGAGGATACCCATAGTACCAACGATGTTTTCCTTAGCAACAAGTCCGGTAACTGCCGCAACAGTAGCCTGCCAGTTGCCCCAGCCGAGAGGTGCGAATATCCAGCAGATGCCCTTGCCGATCTTAGCAAGTATGCTTGCGTCCATCTGGTCTTCGGTCAGCATTCCGAAGCTGCCGTCTACCCAGCCGAAGTAAGAGGTGAACCAAACTACGATAGTCGAAAGCAGGATGATAGTACCCGCCTTCTTGATGAACGACCAGCCGCGCTCCCACATCGAGCGGAGTACGTTGCCTACGGTAGGCATATGGTATGCAGGAAGCTCCATTACGAAAGGTGCGGGGTCGCCTGCGAACATCTTAGTTTTCTTGAGCATGATACCCGAGATGATGATAGCCGCGATACCGATGAAGTATGCGCCTACTGCTACGAATGCCGAGCCGCCGAAGATAGCGCCTGCAATCATAGCAATGAAAGGAGTCTTAGCGCCGCAAGGGATGAACGTAGTAGTCATGATGGTCATACGTCTGTCGCGCTCGTTCTCGATAGTTCTGGAAGCCATTACTCCGGGGATACCGCAGCCCGTACCGATAAGTATCGGGATAAAGGATTTGCCCGAAAGACCGAACTTTCTGAAAATCCTGTCCATTACGAAAGCTATACGAGCCATGTAGCCGCAAGCCTCGAGGAATGCAAGGAGGATAAAGAGTACCAGCATCTGAGGTACGAATCCGAGTACCGCACCTACACCGGCTACGATACCGTCGATGATAAGACCATTCAGCCAGTCAGCGCAGTTAACTGCGTCAAGACCCTTCTGGATAAGTACGGGTATACCGGGGACCCATACGCCGTAATCAGCGGGGTCAGGCTCGCCCTCAGCAAACTTATCGCAGGCTTCGGTCAGGTCTGCCATAGAAGCAGTTTCAGTAGTAACTTCAAGAGTTTCTTCGTCTTCTACGTCGTACTTGAAATCCGAACTGTATTCAGCAGTTTCCGCCATGATAGCTTCCTTAGCGGCAGCGCCGTCGAAATCGTCAGCCTCGGTGTCGATTAGAGCTTCGAGGTCTGCGGTGTCAACGCCCTGGTCAGCCAGATAAGCAACATAGCCTTCTATGATAGCGTTAGTATCGCCGTAATCTTCCGCGGCAGCCTCAGCGTCGGAAGAGCCGATGCCGAAGAGGTGCCAGCCGTCGCCAAACAGACCGTCGTTAGCCCAGTCGGTAGCGGCAGAGCCGACAGTCACCATCGAAATGTAGTATACGATGAACATTACAACTGCGAAGATGGGAAGACCCAGCCAGCGGTTTGTAACGATCTTGTCGATCTTATCAGAGGTGGTAAGTCCGCCCTGATTTTTCTTCTTCAAGCAGCCGCCGATGATGGAAGCTATGTAAACGTAGCGCTCGTTGGTGATGATAGACTCAGCGTCGTCGTCCATCTCAGCCTCGGCAGCCTCGATGTCCTTTTCAACGTGATCTCTTACCGACTGAGCAAGTCCGAGCTTTTCAATGACCTTTTCGTCGCGCTCAAAGATCTTGATAGCGTACCATCTCTGCTGCTCCTCGGGCATATTGTGAACGCAAACTTCCTCGATATGTGCGATAGCGTGCTCTACGCAGCCGCAGAATGAGTGCTGAGGAATCATCTTTTCGCCGCTCTTAGCAGCTTCAACAGCAGCCGCAGCAGCTTCCTTTATACCCGTACCCTTCAGCGCCGAGATCTCTACTACCTTGCAGCCGAGTTCTTTTTCGAGCTGCGCAAAGTTGATAACGTCGCCGTTTTTCTTTACAACGTCCATCATGTTTACAGCCGCTACAACGGGTATGCCCAGCTCTACCAACTGAGTGGTGAGGTAAAGGTTTCTTTCGAGGTTAGTACCGTCGATGATGTTCAGTATAGCGTCGGGACGCTCGCTGATAAGGTAATTTCTCGCAACTACTTCCTCAAGGGTGTAGGGCGAAAGCGAATAAATGCCGGGAAGGTCGGTGATGGTAACTTCTTTATTGCCTTTCAGCTTGCCTTCCTTTTTTTCTACCGTAACGCCGGGCCAGTTGCCTACGAACTGATTTGAGCCCGTAAGAGCGTTGAACAGTGTGGTTTTGCCTGCGTTCGGATTTCCCGCAAGCGCGATCTTAATCTCCATCTGATCCAATCCTTTCAAAAATGTTAGCCTAGTCTAACTATTTGACATGATACGAGGAAGACCCGCATCAAACTATCTCGACGAACTCTGCGTCAGCCTTTCTGAGCGAAAGCTCATAGCCGCGTACAGTGATCTCGATAGGATCTCCCAAAGGCGCTACCTTGCGGATATAAATATCCACTCCCTTAGTAATGCCCATGTCCATGATCCTGCGCTTTACAGCGCCCTCGCCGCCAAGCTTTTTCACCTTAACGGTCTGTCCGATCTTAGCATCTCTCAATGTTGCCATCTATCGTTTACCTCCTCATACATAAGATACAGCGCAAAAACGCTGATGAATTTACACCATTATTTTAACAGCCATTTCTTTAGAAACAGCCACTCTGGTCTCTTTAACGTTTACGATAACGTTGCCGCCCATCTCGCTGATGACCATTACGTCAGCACCGGGCACGAAGCCCAGATTTTCAAGAAACTTTCTTGTAGCCGCGTTTCCGCCGACTCTTTTTATGCTGTGTTCTTCGCCTACGTTCGCCATTGTTAATGGAAGCATATCCCACGCCTCTTTTCATTTGTTTTTAGAGTTACTATGTTACAAAATTGTATGTTCTTATGGGTTTACATAGTCTAACTCTTTACCATATATAAGATTAGCACAAGCTAACCGATTTGTCAACCCCTTTTTTCGCACGTTTTTCATTTTCGTAACATTAAACAAAAACGGGTTAGAATAACCTAACCCGTTTTATATAAAATTGATCTTGTCTAATTTTTCTTAATATTTCGTCAATATGAACGGAAATATCAGGCAGTTTTTACATTATTGTTTTCTGAGGAAGAGCTTCCCGCGGCACTTTCCTGCCCGCTTTCAGCTGAAGAACTGCTCTCGCCGCCGAAGATATTTTTCAGCTCAGCCGTCATATCTTCGCCCGTATAGCTTTTGCCGTCCACCGTGCACTCGGTAACTTTCAGGTCGCTGAGCGCGAAGCCGTCAAGCGATACCACGAACACCAGACGGAATTTCTTGCACTCCGCCACCACGGTTATCCTGCCGGAGCTTTCGCTCTCGCTCCACTTTATCTTGTCGCCGTCCGCGTAAGCTTCAAGTCTGTCTTTTATGCTTTCCAGCGCCGCCGAGCCGCCTATGTCCTCAAGCCCGCTTATCGCCGCCACGCTGCTGTCCTGCACATACGCCAGCTTATCATCGTCATCCATCATACGCACCTGCACAAATCCGTTATTGACGGCGGCGTAGATGGTGAGGATAACAAGTATCACAAACGGCGCTGCGCCCATACCCGTATTTTTGCCGCGTTTATAAATGTATAGGTGCGGAAGTATCAGCGAGCCGCCTAAGCGCATATCGCCCGCGCCCGCCTTTTTGAGATAGCGCCTATCGGCTATGCAGGCTAGGTAAAGCGCCGCTACGGCCGTAACCCAGACGATAACGCCCAACTTGAAAGAAGTAGCCGAGAAAGCCTCGATAAACAGCGCGATGATAGGCACAGCCACCGCGAACCACACGCGCGAATTATCATAGCGCGGGGCTTGCCGACGGGAAAAATCAAAGCCGTTATTGTATTGGTTATACTGATTGAACTGTCCATTTTGGTTGAATTGATTATATTGGTTGAACTGACCGTTCTGCATAAGCGCGGACACCTTTCGTTTTTATTTGTATTTATATCGTAACCATTATAACACATATCGCGCCGCAAGTCAAACATTGTTACCGTTTTTTAAATGAAATAAATTCGGAAATTGTTGCTTTTTTTAAAGCCTTGTGTTATAATAAGGTATGACAGCAAAATGCGCCGCTTCGGCGCGAACGATTACCACAGGAGTGTGATATATAAAAATGAGCGAAAGAAACGATAATATACAAAACGCACAGCACGGCGTAAAGGGCGGCATGAGCAAGGAAGAAATGGCCAGAAAGATAGCGGGAAACCTTTCTTCATATTCCGCCGACGATGTGCAGTACCGTGAGGACGCCAGACGGCGCGCGGCGGTGCACACTGAATTTGCGGGCGAGTGCGCGCCGGTGAACAATCCGTATCTCAATTTTTCAAATGAGCGCAGGCAAGGCTCTTCATCAGGCAGACCCGCGGGCGGAAGATCTTCAAAGTCTGGAAAATCTTCAAAGTCGGGCAAGTCGGCGGGCGGCAGGAAGAAAAGCTCTTCCGCCAAGGGCGGCTCTAAAAACGCGCGCAAAAAGAAGAAAAAGAAAAACAAGCAGCGCCGCGTACTTTCGGCGGTGATAACCCTTACCGTGATGCTCGCGGCTGTTGGCGGCGGCGGTGCTTTTTGGTACACCCACGGCAAGGCGAAATATGATGGCGTTTTCCTGGACAACACATTTATAAACGGCACTGAGGTAAGCAGGAAAACGCCGAAAGAGGCTGCCGAGCTGGTAAAGCAGGACTCGGATATGCCCGATGTGATAACCCTTACCCGCCCCGACGGAAGCGACGTGCGCATACCGCTCAGCGACATCGGTCTGAAAGACAATCTGCAAAGCTCGGTTGATAATTTCTACAAGGAGCAGAACCATTCGCAGTGGTTCACCGCAAAATCGCAGAAGAGCGAGTACAGCTTCAAGCTAGATTTCAGCTACGATGAAAAGAAGCTGGATAAAGAGATAAACCGCAAGATAGTAGAGGGTCAGGCGAGCGTAGAGCCTGAGGACGCGTATATACAGCGCACGGGCGACGGCTTCGAGATAGTGCCCGAGGTAGTGGGCAACGGCATCGACGAAGACAAGGTGCAGGTGCTTTACGATTACATCGACGGCTTCTTAGAGCGCGGCGAGTACTCGATAAATCTTTCAAACTGCAACTGCTACGATACGCCTAACGTTAGAAGCTCAGACCTTAAAGAACAGCTAAATCAGCTCAATTCGCTTTACGATACCGAGTTTACTTTCGACTTCATATACACCACAGAAACGCTTTCGGGCAGCCAAGTTATCGACTGGATAACTTTTGAGAACGACAACCCGCTCGACGGATACACCGTTGACAAAAAGAAAGCTATGGCGTATGTGGAAGAGCTTGCGGGCAAGTACGACACCTACGGCAAAGACCGCACTCTCAACTCTACCTCGCGCGGAAAAATGACCATCGAGCAGGGCGAGGGCGATTACGGCTGGTGGATAGACCAAAAAAAGACCTGCAATCTGCTGGTAGACCTGATAGAGGACGGCGTAAGCGTTACCACCGAGCCTTACTACTACACCAACCCCGATTCGAAGTACACATACACCTGCAATCCTAAAGTACGCACCGCTGACGACGACATCGGCGACACATACTGCGAGGTAGACCTCAAGAAACAGCATTTCTGGTACTACAAAAAAGGCAAGCTGGAGTATGAGTGCGACATAGTTTCGGGCAAGCCAACCCCCGAGCGCAACACGCCGGGCGGAGTTTACAAGCTATGGTACAAAGAGCTGAACAAAGTTCTCAGCGGCTCGACCTCGGCGGGCGAAACATGGTCTACGCCTGTAACATTCTGGAACAACATCTCGACATTCGGCGTAGGTCTGCACGACGCCACATGGCACACCTCGTTCGGCGGCTCGAGATACGTCAACTACGGCTCGCACGGCTGTATAAATATGCCTTACGACGCCGCGAAGTTCGTTTACGATAACGTAGAGCTTAACACGCCCGTAATAATGTACTGGTAAAGGAGGCGGCAGATATGGCATTATATTGCAGGAAATGCGGCGCGAAATTGGAAGACGGCGCGCGCTTCTGCCGAGCCTGCGGCGAAGAAGTACCCGAGCAGTTCACTCAGCAGGATCAGGAGAATTACGGTCAGTACAGTCAGTATGGTCAGTACGACCAATACCGCCAGGCCGCCGACGATTACAGCACCATGTACGCAGGCGGCGAAAGCTTTAACGATACGCAGTATCAGCAGGATCAGCAATATCAGAACGATTATCAGCAGGGCGGCTATCAGCAGAGCGGATACGGTCAGCCTTACGGTGCTCCGCAGGACGAGCCTCAGAGCTACTACGACAACAGCGGCGAGATGCGTCAGGCGCGCAGCCCTATACCTATAATCGTACTGGTCATCTGCATGATATGCGCTACGGCGGTATGCCTGATATTCCTGCTTGCCGCGCCGCGCAAAACTGAGGACAACAGCAAAAAGGACAAGGGCGGCGAGATAACTATCTCGCAGACGCAGACCACCCCGACAACTACTGCGCAGACGGAAGCCCCGCCCGCATACAGCGAGGACGATGATGACGACGAGGACAGCGAAGCGCCCACCGCTACAAACGTGAAAGTGCCCGACCTAAAGGGCTGGGATTACAACACGGCGGTAAACAGCTACGGCGACAAGCTGAGCTTCGTGAAAAAATCCATCTACTCTGACAGCGTGAGCAAGGGCATAATAATCTATAATGCGCGCGTTGGCGAAACAGTCGCGCAGGGCACAACGATAGAAGTTACCGTGAGCCTTGGGCCAAAGGGCGGCACTACATCAGCCGCCGTGCCGAACGTTATAGGCAAGAGCTACTCAGAAGCGGAGAAAGCCGTAAAGGCGGCGGGCTACAAAGTCAACAAGAAAGAGGAATACAGCAATTCCGTCGCTAAGGGCAAGGTAATAAGCACCAACCCGAAAGCGGGCACTGCGCTCACGGCGGGCAAGAGCGTTACCATAACCGTCAGCAAGGGCAAGAAAAACACTAAGGTGACTATCCCCTCGGTAGAGGGCGCGGACTACAACACCGCAAAGAGCCGCCTTACCAAAGTGGGGCTGAAAGTAAAGCGCAAGGACGTTTACGACGAAGCTTACGACAAGGGCACTGCCACCCGCACCGACCCGAAAGAGGGCACTAAGGTGGAAGCAGGCTCTACCGTAACCATCTACGTCAGCAAGGGTTCGCAGTACAAATTCGTCACCGTGCCGAACGTTATCGGTCTGAGCGAGGAAAAGGCTACGGAAAAGCTGCTGAAACTGGAGCTTGACCCCGACATCAACTACGACTACACCGTAGATAAGAGCAAGGGCGTGCTTTCGCAAGACCCTTCGGGCGGCGAGAGCGTAAGAGAAGGCTCTGCCGTAACGCTGACCATCGCGGCGGGCAAAGCGAAAATTAAGACCTATACCCTGCCCGAGAGCCAATATCTAAAAAACGGCAATTACAGGATAATGCTCTTTGACGCAAATACATACTATGAAGACGACATCGACCCGAACAGCGACAAGCCCGCTTACGAGGTGAAAACGCAGAACGGATTTGTGATGAAAAACGGCGAGCAGACCAGCAATACCGACATCAGCTTCGACATCAAGGTACTGGGCAGCGCTGAATACTACGTTGTGATACAAAACAGCTCTACGAAAGAATTTATAGTGTACGGAACTATCACATACTATGACGGCGAATTTACCGACGGCGGCTTTAACGAAGACGAACTTGCCGAGATAGCAGATTAAATATCAAGCAAATACAACAACAGCCGCACGGGCGTGAAAACCTGTGCGGCTGATCTTTTTGATGTTAAATTTCTGTCAGATGCTGATAGGCTCAAGCTTGTCCAGATCATACGGCGTTTTCTGATAAACGCAGTGGTTTAGCCAGTTTGCGTAAAGCAGGTTCGCCGAACAGCACCAGTTGAAGCGCGGCACGGCGTTTACATCGCCGTAGGGGAAATAGTGGCGCGGCTTTTTCGGGTTCAGCCCGCGCTGTATATCGCGCTGATACTCTTTCGCGAGGGTATCGCGGTCGTACTCGCAGTGACCCAAAATAAATATCTGCCGCTGAGAGAGGTCGGAGATTATGTGCACGCCCGCTTCTTCAGACTCGCAAAGTATCTCCAGCTCTTCCACTTTCTGCACGTCTTCCTTGCGTATCTCGGTATGGCGCGAATGGGGGCAGAAAAATGTATCGCCAAAGCCTTTGAGCAGAGGGTGGTTCTTATCGAGAGCCTTATGCAGAAAAACGCCCGAGATCTTGTTTTCAAGCAGATATTTCGGCACGCCGTAGTGGTAATAAAGCCCCGCCTGCGCGCCCCAGCAAATGTGTATAGTGGAGTAAACGTGCGTTTTCGTCCATTCAAAAACGCGGCAAAGCTCATCCCAGTAGTCAACTTCCTCAAACTCCATCTGCTCTACGGGCGCGCCCGTGATGATGAAGCCGTCGTAGCGGTTATCCTTTACCTCGTCGAAAGATTTATAGAATTTCAGCATATGCTCCTGCGGGGTATTTTTCGGCACATGGCTTGTCTGCACCAGGTCGATGTCAACGTGCAGAGGGGTGTTTGAAAGCAGTCGCAGAAGCTGCGTTTCGGTAACTATCTTATCTGGCATGAGGTTTAGTATCGCTATCTTCAGCGCGCGAATATCCTGATGCTCGGCGCGGTTTTCTGGTATTACGAATATGTTTTCGTCCTCCAGCGTAGCGAACGCGGGAAGATTATCGGGTATCTGAATAGGCATATTTCTATCACTTCTTTTTTCATATTTTCTGTTCTTTATTACATTAGATTATTATACCACAAAAATCAGTCGTATGCAAGCGCCGCGCTTTAAATTCAGCTTTTTTTAACATATCGACAATATAAGCAAAAAAAGAAAGACCGCATTTTCGGCGATCTTTCTTCCCCTATTCATATCTATAAAAAATCAATGCTTGTTGGCTTATAACAGACCGTAAAGGAACATTACTGCAAACACCGCCAGGCAAACTGCCAGCACGCCGAGCAGCGCGAAGATAGTCCTGCGGTTCTGCTTTTCCTTTTCCTTGTTTTTCTTGAACTGCTCTATCGCGCTGAAAGCGTAGTTCTTGCCCGCGCCGCCGGGATTGAGCATATCGTCGATCTTTACGTTGCGGTATCTCTCCTCGCGGGTGAGCTTTCTCGGCGTCATTTCGTAAGGCGCGGCTAGCAGCTTATCATTGTACTTATCCATGTTAATAGCGTCCATAGAAACGTTGTTCTTAGCGGGCGCTTCGAGCGAATCGCCGTTTTTTATAGCGTGGCGGGTATCTACGCTCTTCATCGTTTCGCCGCGGCTCTGGTTCGAGCGCAGCATTTCGATAAGGGCGTTGGTGTAGAGGTTCTCGTCTTCTTCCTCGCTTTCCTCCTCCATAATGGCGGCGGCGCGCTCCTCTTCCTTCTTCTCAGCTTCCTTTACGAGCTTGGTAAAGCCGTTCGGCGAGCGGCGCTCGTGCTTCTGCGCGGCGGCTTCCGACTTATTTTTTGCAAAAGGATTTATGCTGTTGAAATCGCTCTGAGTCTGAGCTGTCTGCTCCTGCGGCTCTTCGGCGGCCGCCTGCGACCTCATGCTGCGGAATGATCTTCTCGGGGCAGAGGGCTGCGGCTGAGCGGCGCTCTCGTTATCCAGCTTGAGCGGCTCTGGCTTGGGCGCTACGGGCTGAGTAGGCTTTGGCGGAGCTTTTTTCTCCTCGGCAGGCTCAGCGGCGCGGCGTTCCATACGTCTGCGCGGAGCGGGACGCTGCACGGGCTTCGGCTCTTCCGCAGGTGCGGGAGCAGGCTCCGGCTCGGCAGGCTTTTCGGGCTGCACCTCTGCGGGCGCAGGCTTTTCATATGCCGGCTCAGGCTGCGGCTCTTCATAAGCGGGCTGCGGCGCAGGCTCTTCGTAAACAGGCTCGGGAGCGGGCGCAGGCTCTTCGTAAGCGGGCTGGTCCTCCTCGCAGACCTCTTCGGGCGCTTCCTCAGCAGGCTCTTCGGCATTGAGCACTTCCGCGTCGAGCGGCGCGTTTGATGCCTCGGCAAAAGAGTTGCTCTCCGCCTCTTCGGTATCGGTAGAGTAGTGCATCATCTTGCCCGTCTTGATGTCGAAATATTCCTCGCCGTCTTTCAGCGCGATTTTGAGCTTAGGCGCAGGCTCGCCATCTTTAGGCAGATTGCCCTGCGGAATGTCTATGTACTCAAACTCCTCGTTCACGTCGATCTTGGCGCACTCAAGTATCTCGGTAGCGGTAGTGCACTTCATCGAGCCGCGCACCATTTCCTTGATGGGCAGCAGGATTATCTGGCAGAATGTGCTGTAAAATGATTTGTACACCGCCATGCCGGGGTCTATCATCTCCTGCGGGAAGCGGCTGTCAAAAAATTTCGACCACTGATCGGGTGAAGAGAGTATCATGCTGTCGATATGCTTCGCGAGCTGTATCCAGAGGTCGCGCTCCTGCATCTCGCGGTCATTTATAATGAGCCACATATAGCAGCGCAGGAAGCAGTCGTAGCAGGTAATGTCGCGCAGGTTGAGCGCTATATCGTCGATATTGAGCGACACCGAAAACTCGGGGTCGGAGTATGCAAAACAGCGGTAGCCGTTTGAAGAAAGTTTAGCGTAAGCAGTCTTAAGCGTTTGTGCCGAGCGCGAGAACGGCGGCAGCGAATCGAAATCAAAGTCGGTCTTGTAATTAGATATTTCGCCATTTTCCGACATATCAAGCATTTTCTGATAGCTGCGTTCTATCTCCTGCATTGGCGTATTTACAGCCACACCAAGTATTCTGAAAGGGTTATAGGCGAAAAGCTCCATAGCGGTGATGCCTATTGAAATATTTGACATATTGCGATCAGCCCCCTGTTTGGAATTTTAAGAAATTTATTGTTACGATATTGTTTATTCAGCGCAAACTGAAATATAGTTCAAATATTTAATTTATTTTCAACAGAAAAACACTCTATATAGATTATAGCAAATTTCCCAGTGCTATTTATCAATATATATTTAACAACTAATGAACATATAATGAACTTATCACAAGTCTATCATCTGCTAAAATTTAAATTTTTGTTAAATGCGCCGAAAATCATTGCAATTGACGTAAAAATCGTGTATAATAGTAATAAGTAAGTGCGCCTATATGCAGAAAGCTCACGGCGGCACTTCATTACACTACGCTATTTAAGATGTATAATATAAAAATTTATGAAAGGGGAGTTTTTTATGGGACTATTCAGCAGAAGAAAATCTGCTCAGCCAGCCGCACCGAAGCCCGCGCAAAAACCCGCCGCCGCGCTAGACCCGAATGAGATCTGGAATACGCCTAAAAAAACTGCTAAAGTAAAAGAATCAAAATTTGCAGACGAAACTACCGAAGCGCTCGCAGAGCCTGTTTCAATAGACCCCGAAACCATCAAGAAGAAAATGGAAGCGCTGGAGCGTGAGCTGGAGGAGCAGAAGAACAAGCCTGCCCAGAGCTACGAGCCCATCGCCTCAGTAAAGGATGACGAAGTTGTTTCGGCGCAGGCGAAGTACGAGGAGCAGTACCGCATCGAGCACGAAAAGTACCTTGCGAGCCACCATCAGGACATCGACTCCGCCGACTCTGCCGACGTTGACAGCAAGATCAGCCACATGGTGGAAGAGCACAACCGCGCCGAGGAAGAAACTAAACGCAATCTCGGCAACATAGAGGGCGCTGACCCCGAGCAGATAGCAAGCGGTCTTAGCTCGCTGGGTGTGGCGAAGGACGTTACCCTCGACGCTGATTACAAGAACATAAAGGAAGTTTCCGCCGACGAAGTAGCCGAAAAGCTGAGCGGACTGGGCGTTGCGAAGGACGTTACCCTCGACGCCGACTACAAGAACATAGAAGAGATCTCGGCCGAGGACACCGAAGCTATGACGCGCGAGTTCCTCGAAAAATACGGTTCGCGCAAAGCGTGAGCGTAAAAAGGGCGGTTTCCCTGCCCTGCAATATATGGTAGACCGTTACCGCGCGCAAAACGTGCGGTATTGCCATTATTATGCTATTGTAAAAAATATTAAGGTAAGGAGAGTTTCAGAAAATGCTGATAAACACAGATAACGCTATAATCAAATATTCCGATAAGGGTAAGCCTTTTCCGTATGACAAACTGCTTTTCGCGACCATCGAGCCTTACATTTTAGAGTTCAAGAACGCAAGACTCGATAAACTTACCGACGAGGATGCGGCAAGATGCCTTGCGAGAATATACAAAAAGATGGAAGTAAACGGCGTGCCCGTGCTTGAGTTTTTCAAGACCGAGCTGGACAGCTGGAAAGACCTAGACCAGCACACAAAGACGATGAACCTCGCGAACCTCATCGCGCGCGACATCTTCTGCTGCTTCGATAAAAACCGCTACGATGAAAACGACGAATTTGCAGTGTGCGACAGGATATACAGCATTAAAAACAAAGACGGCGAGAACGACTTTATATACGCCGAGGAACACGTTAAAGGCAAGCTGCTCAAAAAACAGCTTTCGGAAGAATCAAAATACTTTAAGCAGCTCATGGAATTCAACGCCGCAGGCAGACTTCCCAAGAGCAGCGATGAATAAAGCGAGGTAATCACAATGGTACAGATAGAAATGGAAAACGGCAAGAAGATCAAGATAGAGCTTTACCCCGACGCTGCGCCCATAACCGTGGCTAACTTTGAAAAGCTGGTAAAAGAAGGCTTTTACGACGGGCTGATCTTCCACCGCGTTATCAAAGACTTCATGATACAGGGCGGCGACCCTACCGGTACAGGCATGGGCGGCGCTGACGAAAAGATAAAGGGCGAATTTATCATCAACGGCGTAAACAATATGGTAAGACACGAGCGCGGCGTTATCTCTATGGCGCGTTCTGCAGACCCCAACTCCGCCTCTTCGCAGTTCTTTATAGTACACAAGGCCTCGCCGCACCTCAACGGTCAGTACGCCGCTTTCGGCAAGGTAGTAGAGGGCATGGACGTAGTTGACGAGATAGCCGAAGCAGCTACCGACTACATGGATAAGCCCACCACCCCGCAGGTGATGAAGAAAGTTACCATCGTAGACTAATAGTGTGAATTTTTTATGAAATGCTTGACAAAAGCATTTTGCGGTGGTACAATATATTTCAGAATAAAAGATCAATGCGATGAAGAGAAATCTCGCACTTTCGCTTACAGACTTGCAACAGAGAGCGCTTTCGGCGGCTGAAAAAAGCGCGCGGGTCTTGAAAATGCGTGTACCGTTCTCCGAGTGCGTTTAATAAACGCCGGTTCGGCGCCGTTATCCGTCGGGCATTATGTTCGTAATGCGCTGAGTGCTGCTTTTGCGGCAAAACACGGGTGGAACCGCGGTCTTTCATTATAATGAAATGTCGCCCCGAAGTTCTTAGAGAAAATTCTAAGGCTTCGGGGCTTTTTGTTTCATATTTTTACAGACTGCGAAACATATCAGGGAGGCAACAAATAAAAATGCTTGCTTTGCGAAGAACGCTTGCGGCGCTCTGCTACACCGCAATGCTCGCCGCTGACGCCGCATCGGCATACATAATATACGATTCGGTAACTGGCGGGATAACATATTACTACGGTATGCTGCTTTTTATACCGATATTCATATTTTCATACTGGATGTCGACTTTCTTTTCGCAGCTTACCTACGGCAGACAAAACGGGCGGCGGATAATGCCAAGCTGGCTGCGCACTATGCTCAACGTCATCGGCAGCATCGCTAGTCTGGCGCTGATAGCTTTTTGGGGATACATTTACGTTACCCAGTCGCTTTACGACGCGCCGAACGAAAATCTGCTCGCGCCCGAAGCATTTAAGATAAGTCAATACTTATAATGTATATAAATGAAAGGATGGTAATTATGATAAAACTCACGCTCAAAGACGGCAACGTCCGCGAAATTGAAAACGCTATGCCCGCCAGCGAGATAGTTAAGGGAATCGGAATGGGTCTTTACAAGGCTGCCTGCTGCGTAAAGATAAACGGCGAGGTGAAAGACCTGCGCACCGTTATCGACAGCGACTGCAAGTTTGAAGTAATGACTTTCGACTCAAAGGCAGGCGCGGAAACGTTCCGCCACACCGCAGCGCACCTTATGGCGCAGGCTGTAAAGAACCTCTACCCCGAAGCAAAGCTGGCAAGAGGCCCTGCTACCGAAACGGGATTTTACTACGATTTTGAAGTTGCAAAGCCTTTCTCGCCCGAAGATCTGAAAAAGATAGAGGCTGAGATGAAGAAGCTCGCGAAAGAGGGCTGCGCTCTCGAACGTTTCGAGCTGCCCGCCGACGAGGCTGTAAAGCTGATGGAAGAGCGCGGCGAAACTTACAAGGTAGAGCTTATCCACAAGCACGACGACCGCGGCGAAGCGCTCAGCTTTTACAAACAGGGCGATTTCGTAGACCTTTGCGCAGGCCCGCACCTTATGAGCGTTGCGCCCGTAAAGGCTTTCAAACTGCTTTCGTGTACCGGCGCTTACTGGGGCAAGGCTGACGAGGGCAGACAGCTTTCGCGTATCTACGGCACGGCTTTCCCGAAAGCTTCGCTGCTGGAAGCACACCTCAAGGCTATGGAAGAGGCTAAACTGCGCGACCACAACAAGCTCGGCAGAGAGCTGGAATATTTCACCACGGTAGATACCATCGGTCAGGGTCTGCCCGTACTGCTGCCTAAGGGCGCAAGAGTAGTTCAGCTCCTCCAGCGCTGGGTAGAGGACGTTGAGCAGAGCAAAGGCTGCCTGCTTACCAAGACTCCCCTTTTCGCTAAGAGAGAGTTTTACAAGATCTCTGGTCACTGGGACCACTACCTCGACGGAATGTTCATTCTGGGCGACCCGTATGACGAGGAGAAGGAATGTTTCGCGCTGCGCCCGATGACTTGTCCTTTCCAGTATCAGGTATTTCTCAACAAGCCGCGTTCTTACCGCGACCTGCCTATGCGCCTTACCGAAACTTCCACGCTTTTCAGAAACGAGGACAGCGGCGAGATGCACGGACTTATCCGCGTTCGCCAGTTCACAATCTCTGAGGGCCACTATATCCTGCGCCCCGACCAGCTGGAAGATGAATTTTCGGGCTGCTTAGAGCTTGCAAAATATATGCTTGACACGGTAGGTCTGCTTCAGGACTGCACATTCAGATTCTCGCAGTGGGATCCCGCGAACCCGAACAACAAGTATGAGGGCACTAAGGAACAGTGGGAAGAAGCGCAGGCGGCTATGAAGAAGATACTCGACGACCTCGGCGTTGACTACGATATAGGCATCGACGAAGCGGCGTTCTACGGCCCTAAGCTCGACATTCAGTACAAGAACGTTTACGGCAAAGAGGACACGCTGGTAACTATTCAGATAGATATGCTGCTGGCTCAGCGCTTCGGTATGTACTATGTCGATAAGGACGGTCAGAAGAAGCTGCCTTACATCATTCACAGAACTTCGCTGGGCTGCTACGAGCGCACGCTTGCTTACATGATCGAGCATTTTGCAGGCGTTCTGCCGCTCTGGCTCGCACCCGAGCAGGTACGCCTTATGCCGATAACAGCCGCGCAGAACGATTACGCGCGCTCCATCGCCGAAAAACTCACCAACCTCGGCATGAGAGTTACGGTAGACGACCGCGACGTGAACATCGGCCCGAAGATAAAGAACGGCAGACTCGAGCGTATTCCTTATATGCTGATAATCGGCGAAAAGGAAGCGGAGAGCGGCACGGTAACCGTTCGTTCGCGCAAAGAGGGCGAACTGCCCGATATGCCGGTAAGCGACCTCATCAACAAGCTTGTAGAGGAAGTTGCTACCAAGGCTAAGTAAACCGAACAATATAAAAACCAACGGCGTGCAGATCGTAAAAGACCTGCACGCCGTTTTTGCTGTATTCTTAACGCTTCAAATCCACACTATTATAAATGTATCAGCCCCAAAGCTTTTCGGGGTAAACGCCCGCCGCTATGTGCTCCTTAACAGCCGCCTGCGCCGCCGCCTTATCGACCGCATTGGTAACGCCGAACCACTTATCGGTGGTCTCAAACATCTTGCAGTCAGCCTCGCCATTGTGGATAAGCTCGTTTATGAACGAGGGCAGCAGATATTCCGCGTCGGGCGACTGGGAATTTGCCGCGAGGAACTCCTCAAAGCCATCGCCCAGTTTACCGATGAACTCGGGCGGGCAAGCCCACATATTCATAGAAACGTGCGTGTCCTCGCTAAGGGTCTGAATCTCTTCCGACTCTTTGGAAACTGCGGCTACCATCTTGCCCTCAGCGCCGTTTTCGCGGTGTATCTTGTAAGTTTCAACGATGTCGGTAAGCATAGCGTTCTCATCAGCCGAGCATACGCCGCGGGTAACTGTGCCCACTGCGCTGAGCGTGTTTGCCGCCATGAATCCGGGCATAGCGAGATGCAGCTTGCCGTCCGCAGGGTGGTCGGCAACTAGAAAATCGTGCATTTTCACGAAAGCCTGTCTGCCGTAAACGTCATCGGCATTGATGACCGCGAAAGGCTCGTTTACAACTCCGCGGCAGGCGAGCACGGCGTGGCCCGTGCCCCAAGGCTTAGTGCGCGAAACGCCAGCGTATTTTTCGGGAACGTCGGAGGTATCCTGATAAACGTAATCGGTATCTATCTGCGCGGAAATGCGGTTACCGATCATTTCATCGAAAGCCGCCTTGATGTCTTTACGGATAATAAAAACGACCTTATTAAAGCCCGCAGCCTTAGCGTCGAATATGGAGTAATCCATGATTATCTCGCCGTTAGGGCCTATGGGGTCGAGCTGCTTTATCTTACCCTCGCCGTATCGAGTACCCAGACCCGCAGCCATTATTACCAAAGTTGTATTTTTCATTTTTACGATCTCCCTTGAGTTTTATTTGTTCAAATTTTTACGAATTCTCGTGAATTTAATAATAATCCTGTAACAATTATTATCGCATATTTTCGAGCAATTGTCAACAGCTCTGCGCAAAAAATGTAACGAACGCACAAAATTTTACACCAAAATCAAAAATTCAGATAATCAAAACGTTTTCATTGTAACATCTAACATGATTTTTATTAAATATGCAGAAAACGTCACTATTTTCGATTGACAGAGTGAGTTTTATGATGTATAATCAATAGAGTGAAAAACGGATACTCTGATTGGTGCAAAGGATTGAAAGAAGTGTGATATACATGGAAAAATGGGCACTTATTACAGGCGCAAGTTCGGGCATCGGCGCTGAGCTTGCAAAGCTTTACGCAAGCCGCGGATACAACATAGCGTTAACTGCCAGACGTGCGGATAGGCTCGCAGACCTCGCTATGAAGCTTCCCGCCAAAACGCGCATACTGGTGCACGACCTCGCCGACCGCGAAGAGTGCGAGGCGCTCTACGACGATGTTTCAGATCTGAACATCGAGCTGCTCGTAAACTGCGCGGGATTCGGTGCGGTAGGAAAATTTGAAACTTTGGATCTCGACAGACAGATACAGATGACGGACATAAATTGCGTAGCCCCGCTGATACTGACGCATATGTTTTTGAAAGACTTCAAGTACCGCGACAAGGGCGCTATTTTAAATGTAGCGTCCTCGGCGGGACTGCTGCCGGGCGGGCCTAATATGGCTGTCTACTACGCCAGCAAAGCGTACCTCACATCGCTCACGAGCGCCATCGCGGAAGAGCTGCGCGCCGGCGGAAGCAGCGTGAAGATAGCCGCCCTCTGCCCCGGCCCAGTAGACACCGAGTTCAACGACGTGGCGGGCGTGAAATTCTCGCTTAAAGGCATCACCTCCGCCTACTGCGCGAAATGCGCGGCGCGCGGATTGGACAACGGCGAAGTTATCATCATACCGGAGGAAAAGATACGCCTGCTGAGCTTCGCGACCCGCTTTGCACCCCGCCGCCTGACCGTGGCGGTAACGGGATGGCAGCAGAAGCGTAAAATATGAAATCATATAAGCAAAATGCAAAATGCAAATATTTTCACCTAACAGGCATAATTTTGTTTAATATTTATCACAAATAACCATAAAACGATTACAAAGTTTGTGCAATAATACGATTGAAAAAAAGGCGGAAATAAAGTAAAATAGTAATATGGAAAACGTATAGCCATAACTATGCGTAGAAAACAAATATCTTATATCAGTAATTATTTTGGAAAGGAAGTAACTACTTATGAAACTTAAGAAAGTTTTTGCCGGAATGGCTGCTTCTGCGATCGCCATGTCCGTTTGTGCAATGACATCTGCAACTACTGCTTCTGCTCTCGATACTGAGGGTCACGCAGGTATCGCGTTCCAGACCAACACTACCTGGAACTTCCGCGACCTTTTCGGCACCGAAGGCACCGATGTATTCCCTGCTGCTAAGGTAGGCGTACAGGGCGGCGCTTATGGTAACGGCTCTGTAGAGTGTAGCGATACCACCATTCAGTATGATGGTACTTACACCGTATCTATCGCTACCAGCGGTAAGATCGAAGAAGCTAACACCGATAAGGCTGACAACGAAAAGGGCTTCTACCTCAACGAGGAAAAGACCCTTACCAGAAAAGACTCTCCTTGGTCTATGCTCTGCAACTATGAGGCTGCTGAGTCTGACAACAGCGACCTGACTCAGGATCAGATCGAGTGGGTAGAGGGCGGAAAGACCGATAAGTTCAACATGCTCTCCATCACCACCGATATTCCCTGCGAATACAATGACGATGACAAGCCCGAGATCAACGGCACTGTTGTTGAAGTAAGCGACATCACTGTTGATATGTGCGGCACTCAGTACACTGCTACCGGCGACGACGTTAAGTACAAGTCTGACGTTGACACCCTCGCAGTTGCTCTTATCAACACCTATGGCGACAGCACCATCGACCCTGCGGCTATGCCTGCTTCTGATGGCACTATCACCGTAACCTTCACCGTAAAGGGACTCGGCGAAGATCCTAACAAGGGCGGCGACAGCTCTTCTGAGGGCGGAAACAGCTCCAACACCTCTTCTACCTCCAGCGGATCGACCTCCAGCACTAAGGGCGGCAGCAAAGGCGGCAGCGGTTCGACCTCTAAGGCTTCGACCACCAGCACCACCACTTCTTCCGCTGCTGAAAGCGATAAGACTGCAAACGCTGAGGCTGGCGCACCTGCAGGAATCGCTCTTGCACTTGCTGCAGTAGCAGGCGCTGCTGTTGTAGTATCCCGCAAGAAGTAATTTCAACATCTAACACAATTTAGATATTTTGCAAAAGGAACTTCTATTCAGGAGTTCCTTTTGTTGCATTATGCACAAAAATACATATTTCGACCTGAGCCGACGAAAAAAATTTCAAATAGGTATAGACAAAAGCTTAAAATTATTGTATAATTATTGTATGCAAATAAATTTATCAAAGGAATAAAAATATGAGAGTTATAACAGGCTCCGCGAGGGGCAGAAAGCTTAAAACGCTTGATTCGATGGACATTCGCCCAACGCCTGACGCGGTAAAAGAAGCTATTTTTTCAATTATACAGTTTGACGTACAGGGCGCTGCGGTGCTCGACCTTTTCGGCGGCAGCGGTCAGCTTGGAATAGAGGCGCTGAGCCGCGGCGCGGCGCACTGCGTTTTCGTTGACAAAAGCAGCGAGGCTATCGGCGTGATAAAGGAAAATCTTGCCGCCTGCAAGCTCGCCGCAAACACGCGCGTGCTGCATATGGATAGTTTGGAGTACCTGCAAGTCGCGAAATCAGGGCTGGACATCGTGCTGATGGACCCGCCTTACCGCAACGGTCTGCTGGAAAAGGCTCTGCCGCTCATCGGCAAAAAGCTCAACGCGGGCGCGTTCGTTATCTGCGAGCACGAGAGCGAGCTTACCCTGCCCGACGAGTTCGACGGGCTGACGCTTCACAAGAGATACCGCTACGGCAAGGTCGCGGTGACGGTATACCGCTCGCCTGCGGAAGAAGAGCTTTGAGTGTGGGGTGCGGAAGATGAGAATAGCGGTTTGCCCGGGCAGCTTCGACCCGGTAACTAAAGGACACCTCGACATAATCGAGCGCGCCTCGCGGCTTTTCGACAAGGTCATCGTGCTCGTTTCATTCAACCCCAGCAAGCGCACCACGGCGGCTTTCACGATAGAAGAGCGAATGAAGCTTATAATGCGCGTTACCGAGGGCATGGAAAACGTGCTCGTGGACTGCAACTCTGGTCTGCTGGCGGACTACCTCGAGCAGACGGGGGCTTGCGCGATAGTAAAGGGTCTGCGCGCGGTCTCGGACTTCGAGTACGAATTTCAGATGGCGCTCGCGAACAAAAAGCTTTACCCGAAAGCGGAAACGGTATTTTTGACCACCAGCACCGAAAATATGTATCTTTCCTCAAGCGTTGTGAAAGAGATAGCCAGCTTGGGCGGAGATATTTCGGGATTTGTGCCGCCTGAGATACTGGACGACATAAAAGAGCGGTTGTTTTTAAAAGATCACAAATAAATTTACATATGAAAGGATGTTTATAAAATGAACTTTGACGAGATCATTGAGATGATGGAAGATCTGCTGGATAATTCTTCGGCAGTGCCTTTCTCGAACAAAAAAGTTATCGACTGCGAACAGATGAGAGATTACATCGACACTCTGCGCCTCAACCTGCCCGGCGAGATCAAGAAAGCTAAGGAAACGCAGAGCAATAAAGACGCCATAATCGCCGACGCCAAGAAAGAGGCTGAGAACATAAAGAAGCAGGCGGACGAGCTTGTGGAAGCCGCTAAGGACAAGGCGCGCGAGATCGTCAGCGAGACTGAGATAATCCGTCAGGCTAAGGAGTATGCCGCGCAGATGATCCGTCAGGCGCAGGAACAGGCTGACGAGATAGTTGCGAGCGCTAAGGACAAGGACGCAGAGATCCGCCGCGCGCTTTCCGACAGCGTGAACACTTCCCTTTCAGACGCAAAGAATGTGCTGGAGAAAAATCTCCGCGACGTAGTAGCGACCATCGAAGCAGTTGAAAAGCTCAACGCGCCCAAGGAAGCACCCGCTGAAGCTGCTGAGGAAAAGGCTGAGGAAACCGCACAGCCCGCTGAAGCTAAATAATTTTTTCACACACATAAAAAAGCGAGGGGCTGTAAAAAGTCCCTCGTTTTGGTTTAAGGCATATTTTTCGTCACTTGCACTCGCGCTCAAGTATCGCGATAACGCCCGATAGGTCGTCGCAGACGCCGAAAAGCTTCGCGCGCGTTTCATCGTCGGGCTGCGAGAGGTCGGGTATCATCACGGGCTTGCAGCCTGCGCGGTACGCCGATGTAACGCCGTTTGGCGAATCCTCCAGCGCTATGCACTCGGCGGGGTCAAGACCCAGCTTCTGCGCGCCGACCAAATATGTATCAGGCTCCGGCTTGCCGTTGGCGATCATATCGCCGCAGACGAACTCATCAAAATAATCGTAAACGCCCACGCTTTTGAGATACCGCGCGGTGCGCTCGCGGTCGGTGGCGGTGCAGACGGCGCATTTCAGCCCGCTCGCCGCGATGTACTCCAGCAGCTCGTCAAGCCCCTTTTTCTTTTCAATGCCGTTTTCCGCGATAAAAGCGTTCATCAGCTCGATGCGTTTCGCGCGAACGGCTTTGTAGTCGAAATCCTCGCCGAAAATGCCTTTAAGGTGCGGCTCGGAATACTTCGCCGCCAGCGAGCGTATGCCGAGAACGTGCTCGGGGGTCATGGGGTAGCCGAAAGAGCGCGCCGATTCGCACCAAAAACGGCTCAGCAGCTTTTCGGTATCCACCATAAGCCCGTCCATATCAAACAAAATGCCTTTTATCATCGTAAAAACCGCCTTTCAGGAGTTGTTATTTATGCCGCAGAATGATATTTCTGACAAAATAAAGTATTCATACAAGACCGAGAAGCACGACGCGACTTCCCTCGCGGTGTACAACGTCGGTCATGAGAAATGCGCGCCATCGCATAGCTGGGGCGTGGGAGTTCGCAGCTGCTACCTTATCCACCACATAATATCGGGCAAGGGCGTTTACCGCACACCGCACGGCGAATTTGCCCTCGGCGCGGGCGACACTTTCCTCATCTACCCGAACACGCAGATCAGCTACGCCGCCGACGAGCAGCAGCCGTGGGAGTACTACTGGGTGGGCTTCGCGGGGGCGGACGCGGGGCTGATAATCGGGCAGACCGACTTCACGCCAGAGCAGCCTGTGATGCACGCCGTTTTTGGCAAAGAGCTTGCCCGCTCGCTGGAGCAGATCTGCCTTTACAGCTCTTCCCCCGCCGCCGCGAACATGAAGATGACGGGGCAGCTTTACTTGGCGCTCTCGCTGATAGTCGAGCGTTCCGCCGCAAAGTCCGAGCGCAGCCCCGCCCGCAGGTACGTTGATGAGGCGCGCAAGTACATCAGCTACAACTACTCCATCGCCATCACTGTGGAGGACATCGCCGCGTTCGTCGGGGTGAGCCGCGTAACGCTTTTCCGCGCGTTTACCGAGTGCGAAGGTCTGCCGCCGATAGAGTACTTAGCGCGGTTTCGCATAACGCAGGCGGCGCGGCTGCTGCGCGAAACGGCAATGAACGTTACGTCAGTCGCCTACTCGGTCGGCTTTGACGACAGACTGTACTTCTCGCGCGTGTTTAAAAAATACATGGGCGTATCCCCGAAAGAGTACGCCCGTAAATATTCTGCTGAGGGTCAATTGTAGATCTTCTTTTTGATCTCGCGCTGACAAGCATCGAAATCGAGGTCGAGGGTGCTCTGCTCGTCGTGAGTGCCGTAATAATACGCGCCCTCCTGCGGTATGCGAAGCTGCTGCATATCGTAATTCATCGAGAAAAGCAGCTTGTAGAACATAATGTACATCTCGCCCTTGGTCATATTAGTGGTCAGCTCAGAGCAGCAAACTTTCATAAAATTATCCAGCTTTAGCGGGCTGAGCGTTTTTGCCTGCGAGATTATTTTTGTGATAACGGTGCGCTGGCGCTGGGTTCGCTCAAAATCAGCGTTGCCAACGTATCTCAAACGTGCGTAAGCGAGCGCCTGATTGCCGTTTAGCAGCATATCGTCGCCGCCGTGGCTGAGGTAATCAGTGCCTTTTTTGTTGCCGAGGTACTTGTTCTGCTCCGCCATAGGGTCAGTCATGTACTGCGCCTCGTCATCGGAAAGGTCAATGTTAATTCCGCCCACCGCGTCAACTATGTCGATGAACGAGAAAAAGCTGACGTAAACGAATTTATCTACCGCAACGTCAAAATTCTGCTCGATGGTATCCATCAGCAGCTCCGCGCCGCCGTAGGAGTACGCCGCGTTCAGCTTAGCCCAGCCGTGGTCGGGTATCTCGACGTAGCAGTCACGCATCAGGGAGGTCATCGTCATCTGCTTTGTCTGCTTGTTTATCGAAAGCAGTATCATCGAGTCAGTTCTGCCGCGCTCGTTCTCATCGCGCGTGTCGCTGCCGATGAGCAGTATATTCGTAACGTTTTTGTCGGACATGGAAGCGTTCGTGACCAGCCGCTCGCCGGTATCTACCGAGTTCACAAGCCAAATGTAGCGGAAGATAAGCAGCTGCAAAAGCAGCACAAGCACGAGCAGTACCACAAACACGCCCTTGAAAAACTTCTTTACGGCGCTGCCGCCCGAAAGCTCTTTTTTGCCCTTTTTGGAATTGGCGTAGCTGTTCTTTTTGCCGAACTCGATGTTCTCGCTCTCGCGCTTTTTCTTAGCAGCAGGCTCATAGCGCTTAGGGTCTGCCTGAACGCGGCGGTACTGCGGCTTACCCTGCGGCTGACGGCGGGGTGCGCGCTGACTTCCCTGCCGCGGCTGAGAATGTGCCTGCCTGCCGTACTCCTGCTGCGATTCGCTGTACTGCCGCAGATATGCGTCTTGATACGCCTGACGGGCGGCGTCGCGCTTTGCCTGCTCTATCGCGGCAAGCTCTTCCTCAGAATAAAAGCGCAGATCTTCGCCATCAGCGTCATCGTTATTTGTATTATCCATGCTCTGGTATTTTTTTAGCTGCTGCTCGTACATCTGCTGATATACGTCGCTTTGGCTGTTTTTCTTTTTCTTCATAAAAAAATACATCCTTAAAATTTTTTCACAAGTAAGCAGGCTCGAAGGCTTGCGGGTGCACAAAAAGACCCTGCTCTTTATATTATAGTACGAAATCGGCGAAATGTCAAACTCTTTGCCGCAATTCTCAGAAATTCGTCACAATTTAGGCACGCGAAAAACGCTGTTTTTGATGTGTGAAACAAAAATCCATATATTTTGAAACAAATCAAGCTTGAAATCGGCGGAAATGTGTGGTATAATGAGTACAGTAAAAGGATCATGACCTACCGACCCGCCGAAACAAAACGCACGGGTCAAGAAAGGAAGGCTTATTATGGCAAATATTCTGGTAACCGGCGGCGCAGGATTCATCGGAAGCCACACCTGCGTAGAGCTGCTCGAGGCAGGCCACAGCATAGTAGTAGTGGACAATTTCTCTAACTCGAAGCCCGAGGCGCTCAAAAGAATAAAGAAAATTACAGGAAAAGATTTTAAATTCTACCAGCTCGACATTCTCGATCTGGAAGCGCTCGATAAGGTTTTCAAGGAAAACAAGATCGACGCAGTTATACATTTCGCGGGTCTGAAAGCTGTCGGCGAATCGGTACAGAAGCCCGTGGAGTACTACCACAACAACATCACAGGCACGCTGATGCTGATAAAGGCGATGCGCGAAAACGGCTGCAAGAAGATAGTTTTCTCCTCCTCGGCGACGGTTTACGGCGTGAACAACCCCGTGCCCTACGTTGAAACTATGCCGACAAACTCATCGACCAACCCCTATGGCTACACCAAAGTCATGATAGAGCAGATACTCAAGGACGTTTGCGTTGCGGACGACGAGTGGGCGGTTTCGCTGCTGAGATATTTCAACCCCATCGGCGCGCACAAGAGCGGTCTGCTGGGCGAAGACCCCAACGGCATACCGAACAACCTCTTCCCCTACATCGCGCAGGTGGCTGTCGGCAAGCGCGAGTACCTCGGCGTTTTCGGCAACGACTATGACACCCCCGACGGAACGGGCGTGCGCGACTACATCCACGTTATGGATCTTGCGAAGGGACATCTCTGCGCGGTAGACTACGTTCTGGCGCACAAGGGCGTTGAGGCGGTAAACCTCGGCACCGGCAAAGGCTCGAGCGTTTTCGACGTGCTGCACGCGTTTGAAAAGGCTTGCGGCAAGGAGCTGCCCTACAAGATCATGCCCCGCCGTGCAGGCGACATCGCATGGTGCTACGCCAACACCGACAAGGCGAAGGAGCTTTTCGGCTGGACGGCGCAGTACGACCTTGACGAAATGGCGGCCGACGGCTGGAATTTCACCAAGAACAATCCTAATGGACTTTGATCTGAATCGAATATTAAAGGCAGTACCGTTCAATGAGCGGCACTGCCTTTTTTGTTATTTATTGAGAGTAACGTTTACCCAGTTTACGAGGTCTACGAACGTTTCTCGGCTGAGCACAGAGAAATATTTGTTGCCGCCGCCGTCTTTATCGAGCTGAAAATCGGTGAAGCAGTAGCCGTCTGACGAGAGAGTCATGGTGCGCGGCTGACCGCTTTGCAGACCGAGCGTGAATTGGATATAGTCGGCATTATCGTCTTTTGTTGGCACAGAAGCGGAATTTTCTCTGCCAAACGAAGCTATGAGCGTTTCCAACTCAGAGTAATCTTTAGAGCCAAAAATGTAGCTTTCACCGTACTCGCCGCCGATCTTCAAGCTGACGAATCCGTAAGCCGCCTCGTACACGCAAAAGTTGTAATATTTATCAAAAGTGATATAATATGTGCCCGCCGCCGAAACAGCCTTGTACGCCGCCTCAAATTTGCGCGAAGTCTTGATCTCAGACTTATCGGCAGGTTTCGCGGATGTCCACACGGTATCATAGATCGGCGCGCCGTCGAGCTGCATTATATAAGTGCTTTTCGCATCGGATCCGCTGCTTTCATCGGCGGCCTGCGGAGCAAAAGTTATGCGCGAGCCATCGAAATCGCCGATGTCAACGAGCTGAGCGCCGTTCGCGTCCGCCTGAAAATACGCCGTTTCGCCACTTTCGTACTTCAATTGCAAAATACCGGGTGAAACTGCCGAGATATTCTTGATATTTGCCGCGTCAAGAAGCACGTTGCCCGACCGGTCAAGCAAGCCATAATGTGAATCATCTGTATAAATATAGTAAATATCATTGAAGCAAGCGGTGCATTTGTAGTCGGAAAACGGCTGATCTTTCGGCTCAACGAGGGTAGCAGCCGCATCAAAACTCGTGTAAACGGGCTTTGCAAGCATATCCGAATCGCCGTATTGGTTGAGAAATTCAGGATATTTATATGACTTTAGTTGAATATCGCCATTCTGATGAGCCGCACTTTCCGCACGCGAAGTGCCCCCCAGCGAGGAATCACCCTTGCCGCTGCCATTACAGCCCGCCGCGCCGAGAGCCATCACCGCTGCTGCCGCGACCAGCGCCGCCTTTCGCTTAAAATTTATCATAAAACCACCTTTTCTTTCATGTCGAAACACATTATTATTATATCACATGGCAAAAATTTTTTCAAGTCTTTTTACAAACGAAATCGTTTTCGATGTAAATTTGGCAGCATTTGTATTGACACTCGCGGCTAATTAAGGTATAATAAAAGCAGCCGCGTGAAAGCGGCGTTCCCGAAAGGATAGGATATAATGAAGATCACACAAAATCTGGATAACAACTGGACGATGCGGACGGAAAAATACGGCACGCTCCCCTGCAAAGTGCCGTGTTCGCTGTACTCAGTGCTGCTCGACAACAAAAAGATCCCCGACCCGTACTACCGCGAGAACGAGTACATCTCCACGCCGCTGAGCGACATGGACTGCGAGTTTTCAACCGAGTTTGAATGCTCCAACGAGCTGCTAGCCGCCGATAGGAAGATACTCAGCTTCGGCGGCATCGACACAATTTCGGAGATTTTCGTAAACGGCGTTAAAGTCGGCGAGAGCGACAATATGCACTGCGCGCTGCAAATCGACATATCGGGCGTGATAAAAAAGCACAATATGATAACTGTAAAGATCACCTCGCCGACGAAAATAATCGCACAAATGCAGCAAAACCGCCCACTTTGGGGCGTTGCATCGACGATGGCGGGTTACCCGCATATGCGCAAAGCGCACTGTATGTTCGGCTGGGATTGGGGCCCGAAGCTGCCCGACATGGGCATTTGGAGAAGCGTTGAGCTGACGGCTGTCAACGGCGCACTCATCACCGATACACGCATTTCTCAACAGCACAGCGAAAATTTCGTGAACGTTGATATTTTCGTTAATTCAGATTTTGAATTTGGCAGATGTAAAGTTACTATCACATCGCCGGATAGAGAAACATTCACCGCCGAAAGCAACGCAAATGCAGCATCTGCAAGCGTTTCAATAGGTATTTCCGACCCGCAGATTTGGTGGGCGAACGGTCTTGGCAAACAACTGCTTTATAACGTAGTTACCGAAATTTTCGATAAAAATGGCGTTAAAACTGACGAAAAGCGCGAGCGTATCGGTCTGCGAACGCTCATTATCAGCCGCGACAAGGACGAATGGGGCGAAGAATTTTGCTTTAAGCTCAACGGCGAAAAGGTTTTCGCTATGGGTGCAAACTACATTCCCGAAGATCAGCTGATCGCGCGACGCTCCGAAAAGCGCACTCGCCGGCTTCTTGAGGACTGTGCGGCGGCAAATTACAACACGATACGCGTGTGGGGCGGCGGTTTTTACCCTGACGATTGGTTTTACGACATCTGCGACGAGCTCGGTCTGATAGTTTGGCAGGATTTTATGTTCGCCTGCTCGGCTTATCTCCTTACGAAAACGTTTGAAAAATCGGTGCGTGAGGAGGTACGTCAGAACGTTCTTCGCCTGCGAAATCACGCCTCGCTAGGTCTGTGGTGCGGCAACAACGAGATCGAATCAGCGTGGGAGGGCTGGGGTCTGCCCGACGATCCGCAGGCAAAAGCTGATTATCTGACCATTTTTGAGGAGATCATTCCGCAAATTCTCGCCGAAACAGATCCCGAAACTTCGTATCACCCTTCGTCACCATCATCGGGCGGAGGTTTCAAGCAGTCGTCCTCCAACCACGCAGGCGACATGCACTACTGGGATATTTGGCATAATCTGAAACCTATTGAGGATTTTAGAAAATATTACTATCGTTTTTGCTCGGAATACGGCTTTGAGTCGGTGCCTGCGCTGAAAACGATGCTGACCATTGCCGACCCCGCGCGCGGCGACCTCGACCTCATGTCGCCCATGATGGAGGCGCACCAAAAATGCGTGCAGGGCAACGAAAAACTCATGTTTTACCTCGCGCAAATGGTGCGCTACCCCTACGATTTTGCGCAGCTCATCTACTCGTCGCAGCTTTTGCAAGCGGACTGCATTCGTTCAAGTGTCGAGCATATGCGGCGGGCACGCGGACGGTGCATGGGTTCGCTGTATTGGCAGGTCAATGACTCCAATCCTGTAATTTCTTAGTCGAGTGTTGATTATTTCGGTCGCTGGAAAGCGCTTCATTATTATGCGAAACGCTTTTACGCGCCCGTTCTGCTCTCGCTGAATGATTCTGACATTTCTGCGTTGAAATTCAACATTTCCAATGAAACTCTCTCGTCGGTTTCGGGCGAAGTGTATTGGAACCTGCGCGATAACAAGTCCGAAATTTTGGACAGCGGACATTTTGCGGCAAACGTAAACGCCATGTCTGCCTGCGGTTTCGCGCCCGTAGACCTTAGCAAACTGCTCTCCATCGAGCATGACAAGCGCACGCGCTATATCGAATACAGATTGGAGATCGGCGGAAAGACCGTCAGCCGCGGAAGCACGCTGTTCACTCGACCGAAAACGTTTGAGTTTATTCGTCCAAATATTGAAATTTCTGCCAAAGATATTGGCGATAGTTGGGAAATCACGCTTAAAAGCGACGTTTTTACCAAGTCTGTCTGCCTTGATCTTACAGACCGCGACGCCGTTTTCGACGACAACTGGTTCGACATTCACGGCGATGAAGTACGCGTAAACCTCTTCAAATCCCGCGTTTCCGCGCCTTTTGCAAGCGCCGACGAGCTTCTCGAAAAGCTGACCGTGCGAAGCTGCTTCTTTGAATTAAAATAATTGCGAAAACGTTTAAGTAAATTCCGTCCCGATTACTGATCGGGACGATTTTTTTTGCAAAAAGCACTTTACAAACGCGAACATATGTGCTATAATAGTTTTAGAGAACATTTGTTCGTATAGATATTTAACTGATTTTTGTGTATTATGGAGAATATTAACAGAGTTTACATTGCTATCGACCTGAAAAGTTTTTACGCGAGCGTGGAATGCGTTGCCCGCGGGCTGAACCCGATGACCACCAACCTCGTTGTCGCAGACGGCGGCCGAACTGAAAAAACTATCTGTCTGGCGGTGTCGCCCTCGCTGAAATCTTACGGTATAAGCGGGCGGGCGCGGCTTTTCGAGGTCATCGAGCGTGTTGCGGAGATCAACGCGCTGAGGAAAAGTTCGGCAAAAATCGAAAAATTCAGCGGCAGTTCGTTCGTCAACCCCGAGGTCGCCGCCGACCCCACGCTCGAGCTTGGCTACATCACCGCCCCGCCGCAAATGGCGCGCTACATGGCGGTCAGCACGCAGATATTCAAGATCTACCTGCGCTACGTTTCGGCGGCGGACATTCTCGTCTACTCGATCGACGAGGTCTTCATCGACGCTACGGGCTACCTCGCGGTCTACGGCGGCACGGCGCACGAACTGGCGATGAAAATGATACGCGATGTGTTGCGCGAAACGGGCATTACCGCAACCGCCGGCATCGGCACAAATATGTACCTTTGCAAGGTCGCGATGGATATTGTTGCCAAACATATGCCAGCCGACGCCGACGGTGTGCGCATAGCCGAGCTGGACGAGCGCAGCTATCGCCGCCTGCTTTGGAACCACCGCCCGCTCACTGATTTTTGGCGGCTGGGGCGCGGCTACGCGAAAAAGCTGGAGTCGATAGGGCTGAACACGATGGGCGACATCGCGCGGTTTTCGCTGACGAACGATGAGCACCTCTACCGCCTTTTCGGGGTCAATGCCGAGCTGCTCATCGACCATGCGTGGGGCTGGGAGCCTTGCACCATCGCCGACGTGAAAGCATACGTTCCCGAGAGCAAGAGCGTTAGCACGGGGCAGGTGCTGCACACCCCCTACGATTGCGAGAAAACGCGGCTGATAGTACGCGAAATGGCGGATATGCTCTCGCTCGACCTCGTTGACAAGGGACTGACCACCGACCAGATAGTGCTGACCGTGGGGTACGACGTGCAGAACTTGCGGTGCGACGCGCTGGGCGGCAGCTTTCGCGGCGAGATAGTCACCGACGCTTACGGTCGCAAACTGCCGAAACAGGCGCACGGCACACTTTCGCTCGGCAGGCACACCGCCTCCACGCGCGCCATTACCGATGCCGCGCTCGCGCTTTTCGACCGCATAATCGACCCTACGCTGCTGACCCGCCGTATCTGCGTCGTCGCGGGCAGAGTGCTGCGCGAGGAGGATATTCCCGAAAGCGAGGAGTGCGAACAGCTCGACTTTTTCACCGACGCCGCCGAGGAAGAGCGCCGCCGCAGGCAGTCCGCCGCCGAGGAGCGCGAGAAGCGCCGTCAGCAGGCGATATTAAAAATACAAAAACGCTTTGGCAAAAACGCCATTTTCAAGGGCATGAATTTGCAGGAGGGCGCTACCACCATCGCCCGAAACGGGCAGATCGGCGGGCACAAGGCGTAAATGGACAAAAAGATCCGCAGCGGAGATTATCTGCTGCGGATGATTTTTTTATACCTGAGCGCCGTAACCGTAACCGGAGTCCTTATAGCCGCTCTTTTTCTTCTTTTTGCCGTAATTGTTATTCTGTCTGTCGGGGTGTTTCTTGATCTGATGCTGCTGCCACTTAGTCCAAAGCGAAGGAGCAAGGAACATCGAGGTGTAAACGCCCGAAACTATGCCGACGATCATAGGCAGCGCAAAGCTCATTATCGAGGTAACGCCTCTCAGCGCGCAGACTATGCAAACGATTATCATAACGCTTACGGTGGTAACGTTGGTGTGGATATTTCTCGTAACGGTCTGCGTTACAGAGAGGTTCGTAAGTTCCTGAATATCCAGCTTCTTGCCGTAAAGGCGCTTGTTTTCGCGGATACGGTCGTAGATTATTATGGTCGAGTTTATCGAGTAGCCCATGATGGTGAGCAGTACCGCGATGAAGTTCGAGTTTATATCGAAGCCGAAGATTATGAACGAGCCGTAAACCATTACCATATCGTGCAGCAGACCCAGCACCGCGAAAGCACCTGCCGAGATACCGCCGATATTTCTAAATCTGATGCCGATGTAGATTATCATTACTACTACCGCGAGAAGCAGCGCCACAAGGCTCTTAGCAAAGAAGGTTTTGCCGTTGGTAGGAGAAACGTTGGTAGATTCCAGCGTGTCGATCTCGTTATCGGGATAAGCTTTCTGAAGCTCATCCTTTATGCTCTGCTGCTCGTCGTCGCTGATGCCGTTTTTGGAAGCGAATGAGAGCTGCAGCGATTTCTTGCCGCTCGAGAAGTCCTCACCGATGGTAACGGTGCAGTCCTCGCCGCAGGCGTCTTTAACTATCTTCTTGACGTTGCTGTCGTCAACGCTGCCGTTGTAGCTGTATGAAAGCAGCGTACCGCCCTTGAACTCGATGGCGATATTCGGTATTCCCGCGATGGTGAGCGCCGCGAATGTGATTACGAGCACAGAGGAGATGATAGCGTAGACTTTTGTGTGCTGTACTATCTTTATGCGCTTTCTCTCGAGAACGGGTGTAGCGTCTACCTCGTCCTTTACGCCGAAGAAGCTGCGCTTTCTAAAGCACTTGAATCTCGCGAGCGACTCGAGCATAAGGCGCGAGCAGAAAATGCCGAAGATGAAGTTCGTGATTATACCCACCAGCAGGGTGAAGCCCAGCGAGTAGATAGTGCCCGCCATGGAAGCGCCGAAGAACGAGAATATAGGCTTGAGCAGCGTGCCGAAAATGCTGTCGGTAGAGCCGAACGAGCCCATAAGGATAACGGCAACGAAGATTACCGTGATGTTTGAATCGAATACGGCAGCCCAAGCGCGCTTGTAGCCCTGCTCGATAGCTCCGCCGAGCGTTTTGCCGAGCCTCAGCTCTTCCTTTATACGCTCTGCCACGATGATGTTCGCGTCAACGCCCATACCGATAGAGAGTATGATACCCGCGATACCGGGGATAGTGAGCGTGAAGCTGTCGAATGCCGCGAAGAAGCCCGATACGCAGGCGATAGAGCCTACCACCTGACCTATAAGCGCGATGGTAGCAACTGCGCCGGGAAGTCTGTATGTAATGATAAGGTACAATGCAACGAATGCAAAAGCGATGATACCCGCGAGCAGCATAGCCGTTCTGGCGCCTGTACCGAGGGTAGGCGAGATGATATTGGTGCTGGTAGCGGTAAGCTTAAAGGGCAGCGAGCCTGCGTTTATCTTATCTGCAAGAGCCTGCGCTTCATCGTAGGTGAAGCTGCCCTCTATCTGGCATTTGCCGTCGGTGATGGCGGAGTTTACGGTAGCGTTAGAGATACAGGTATCGTCCATCCATATCGAGATAGAGCCCTTGCTCGAAGCCAGCTCGGTAGTAGCCGCGCCGAAAGCCTTTTTGCCGTCTTTATCAAGCTCGAGGCTTACTACATACTGAGTTTCGCCGTTATTATCGGTATAGCCCATAGCCTCAGCCTTAGTAACGTTTTCGCCGGTCATTACCTTCTCGCCGGTCTGCTCAGAGCCTTTGACGAAGGTAAGTATAGCGGTCTCGCCAAGCTCGCCGACCGCCGACTCAGGGTCGAAGTCGGTCTCGCCCGCCTGCCAAGGGAACGAAACTATTACCTTATTTTTGGTATAGTCAACGTATACCTCGCTGTCGGTGATATTGAGGTTCAGCAGGCGCTGTTCGATAACAGCCTTAGCGGAATCCATATCTTGTTTTGAAGCGTCATAATCACCCTCGGGGCCGAAGGTAGCGTTTACGCCGCCCTGAATGTCGATACCCCAGCGTATTTCGTCAACGCCTTTGATTATAGTGTTTTCTATATCGCCGTACTTAGTGTGAAATCCAAAGAATGTAAAGTAGGCAAATGCAAGAATAAGGGCAAAAACTATAAAAAACACCGGTTTTTTTGCACGTCGCACTTTTTTTCCTCCTAAAAGCAAAATCAGTCATATCATTTCGGCGGCAGGCACGGCAAGCGCCATTACAGCCAAAAGTCAATTCGTCTTTTTATTATACTACTTTTTGTTGTAAATGTCAAGAGAAAAAATCGACTTCTGATGTATTTTCGGGGTTGATACGTTAGCTGAATTGTGGTATAATTATAATAGTACTAATTAAAGTAATGAAGGTGGATAATTATGACAGACGTTATAGAAAAATTCCTGCGCTACATCGCGGTGGACACGCAGTCAAGCGAAGAGAGCGAAACTTTTCCCAGCACCGAAAAGCAGAAAAATCTGGCGCGTATGCTTTATAACGAGCTGCGCGAGATGGGCGCGGCGGACGTTTATTTCAACGAGCGCGACTGCTTCGTTTACGCGAAGATACCCGCTGCCGACGGCGGAGAGTCGGCGCGCAGACTCGGCTTCATCGCGCACATGGATACCTCGCCCGAAGCTTCGGGAAGCGGGGTGAAAGCGCGGTTCGTTGAAAATTACGACGGCGGCGATATTCTGCTGAACGCCGAGAAAAACATCACGCTTTCGCCCGCGCAGTTTCCCGAGTTGGCGGCTTACCGCGGCAAAACGCTGATAGTCACCGACGGCACTACCCTGCTCGGCGCGGACGACAAGGCGGGCGTTGCCGAAATAATGGCGGCGGCCCAGCGACTGCTGACGAGCGGCCTGCCGCACGGCGAGATCTGCATAGCTTTCACGCCGGACGAAGAGATCGGCGGCGGTATCGACAAATTCGACATCGAGCGTTTCGGCGCGGACGCGGCTTACACGGTAGACGGCGGCGGCTTGGGCGAGCTGGAGTTTGAAAATTTCAACGCCGCCTCCGCGCGCATCACTATCACCGGTCTGAACGTGCACACGGGCGAGGCTAAGGGCAAGATGGTCAACGCCGCGCAGCTCGCCGCAGAGTACGAGATGCTTCTGCCCGCCGCCGAAAAGCCCGAGCACACCGAAGGTTACGAGGGATTTTTCCACCTGCTGAGCATTTCGGGCGACACCTCTCGCGCCGAACTGAAATACCTTATCCGCGACCACGACCGCGCGAAATTCGAGTCGCGCAAAGAGCTTATGCGCCGCACCGCCGACCTGCTGAACGCGAAGTACGGCGAGGGCAGAGTGCAAATAGAAATTTCTGACACATATTACAATATGCGTGAGAAGATAGAGCCGCAGAATATGTTCCTCATCGAAAACGCGGCGGAGTGCATGAAAGAGCTGGGCGTACAGCCGAAAATACAGCCGATACGCGGCGGCACGGACGGCGCGAACCTCTCGTTCCGCGGACTGCCCTGCCCTAATCTTTTCACAGGTGGGCACAATTACCACGGCGTTTACGAGTACGTCTGCGCCGAGTCGATGGAGCTTGCCGCCGAGCTGATAGTCAAGCTTGCCTGCAAGGGATAAAAAATACGGCAGAGTTTTTGCGCTCTGCCGTTTTTTTACATCATTTTCTTCACTGCTTTCGCCAACTTCTTCATCAACTTCACCCCCGCGACCCCGTTCTGCTTGTACCCAAGCTTCCCGAGCACCGCATTAGTAGCCGCTTCCGTGCCACCGCCGAAGCCGCCGTCGTCCGCAAGGTTCTCAGCCACGCCGAGCGCCGCGCAAGCGAGCCGCAGAAGCTGTTTGTACGCGTACACGCCTACGCCCTTGTCGCCGCGCTTGAACCCCTCGCTGTCCAGCGCTTTCAAGGCTTTCGGAGCGGTGAAGCCGTTCAGACCTGCCGCCTTTATCTTCGCGGGATAATCCACATAACAGTAGTTGCAGTCGACCGCCGAGCCTATGCCCGCGACCGCGCCGCCGTCCGTGTACTGCCACATTCCGACCTCGCCCGACCAGTTGAGCTTGCCGCCGTACTCCGCCAGCCAAAGGGCGTAACGTTTGGCGACCTCGCTCGTCAGCATGGTCTGCGCAGGGCTTCGGCTTATGTAAATGCCCGCGAAATATCCCGCCTTTTCAAGCTCCTCGCAGAACGCCTTGCACATCGCCGAAACGCCCATCTTGCCGACAAGCGACTTGCCCTCGACATCGAAATATATCGGGTACTCGAACTGCTTACCCTTGATGGCGGCGATACAGCATTTCGCTTCGGCGCGCGCCTCATCGGCGGTGGTCGCATAGCTGAACCAGTACCCGCCGCAGGGTATTCCGTGCTTCTTGCACTCGCTGTAATTCCGCGCGAAAGTCTTGTCTATCTGCCCCGCGTAACGCCCGTAGCCTATCTGCATTATCACAAAATCGACCGCGCCGCGCACTTTCGCGAAGTCGGGCGAGCCCTGGCAGTATGATATGTCAATGCCTTTTTTCATCGCTGTTGTCCTCCTTTAAAACGTCGATAGCCTTTGTGATGACCGCGGGGATAGGCACGCCCATCAGCCCCGCGTTTTCGATGATTGACAGTGTTTCGTTGGCGATGAACGCCACGCACACCGCGTCCTTGATGTACGCCGTACCGAGCGTGAGGTCAAGGCGGCACGCGACCAGCAGTATCAGCAGTATCATGCCCTTGCGGCACAGCCCCTTGAACCCTGCGCGGCTCTCGAGCGCCCCGCTCTCCGACTTGCCCGAGCGCTTGAAAACGCCCGCCACGATAAGCCCCGTAAGGTAATCTATCGCGATGAAAATTATGAGTGTCGTCATAGCGCTTGTCCAGCCGCCGAACAGCGCCGCGACCGCTCCGCCGAGTGTTCCGACAGCGGCAAGCACCGCCGCTTTTATGTTTGTCATATTATTTCTCCTATTCTTTGAGGGCGAACACGCCGTTGTAAACGTACTTCGTGCCGGATACGTCAATGGTACCCCAACACAGATTACTATATTGCGTAAACGGTGTTGTCACGACTTTGTCGCAATATGTTTTGACATCCGAAACGATGGGCACGAGTGCCGTCATGGAAGCTGATAATGCACCATTTATACGATGCCGTGCTAAAGGGTCAGAATTGTTGCTGCCCTCAGTTTTAATAGAAGCCAGCGAATTAAAATCAAGAAACTCCGCCCAATTGCTAGGAGAATTTAAATTTGGACTATCAGGCTTTAACACTGCAAAAATCAAATCGCCATTATTATCTTTAGAAATAAAAATAGATGATTGAAAAGCATTCGTTTGATTATTACAAATTGCTATTCCGTTGTCAGTCTTGTACCCATAGCGCCAGCAGCATTTGTTATGAACGTATCGATACCCGCTGTTTATATTAGCACCATTTTTCGCGGTTACTTGAAAAGAACGCTGAGTGTCATAATCGGTTCCCCAATCGAGTTTAAACGCTGTTACATCGCCGACTTTACAGCTTACCTCTTGCCCGCCCGACGGAACATCAATTGTATCAAAATAGTCAACCGCATTAGCCGTCAGCCACGCTGACACCTCAGCGTAGTTCGCTGCGGCGGTCGTACCTGTGAAATATGTTGTTTCTATTGCCATTACTGTTCCTCCTCAATTTTTGTTGCATCGCCTACTGTACCCACTACCCCCTCCGCCACCGCCGAGGCTAGGGCGGGTTTCCCGCTGTCCTGCGGCTCGGGGGTCGAGTCGGGGGCTATGCCGCTGTCTGCCGCTGCCATTATGTTGATGTCGAACCGCGCCGTCGATATGCTCTCGCCGTCGCCGTACAGCACCATGTCGCCGAACGCGCGACCTGCTACGGCCAGCATTTCCGCCGTTAATGTTGCCGTAGCCGAGCCGTCCGAAAGCGCCGCAGCTGCCTTTACCGTCACACCATCGGGGCGCAGCACCTTTAATTCTGCGCTCGTTACCGTGCTTAAATCGGAAATAACGCCGCTGCCATTAGTAAATCTCGCGACTATCTGCCGCGTGCCGCCGTCGCCCTGCTTGGCGTTGATACGCGCTCTGGGGGCGGTGCAGCTTAGGTCTAGCTCCACTACCGTTGATACTGTTATCATCTCATCACTCCTTTATATTGCGCGACCGCGTCCGAGAGGGTCGCCGCCTTGCTGCCGAACGTCAGCGTGCTGTTTGAGGGTCGGTCTAGGTCTATCGTCCTGCCGATTATCCGCAGCCGTTCGTCTATGCCCATGATGTCGTTTTTGACTTGGTGCACGCCGTAAAGTTCGTACCCCGCCGACACGTCCAGCGCGCTGACCTTGTACTGCCGCTGACCTATCGCGATGGCGTTCAGCGTGTTCATGCCGCGCCGATAAAGCGTTGTGCTCCCGCGCACGAGGGTGTCGCCGTCGCCGTGTACGTCATATATCGCAACGCCGCTCCGCACGCCGTACTTGGCCGCAAGATCGGCGCGCTCGATGTAACTCTTTCCGCCCGCCATGCCGCTCGGGATTATCGTCAGCCGCGTGCCCGTTGACTGCCTTATCGCGCCCAGCGGGTACAGCCGCGTTATCAGCCCGCTAACGTCCGCCGCGCAGGTGATCTCGCGCATATTCCCTCCGCAGTATATCGGCATATCCTTTTCGATGGCGAATTCCTGCGCGTAGTCAAGGCGGCGCGTTTCGCCGACTTTCCACAAACGTATCTCGCCGCCCAACGTATCCACAAACAGCGCCCGCAGCACGTCGAACGTCACGCCCCAGTCATACGAACTGCCCTCGGGAAAACCCGCCATTTCAACGTTTCCGAGCGCGAAACGGTGCTCGCTCTGCTCGTTGTGCGCCGTGATAAGGTCTATCAGCGTGCTGCGGTTGATAGTGCCCTGCGACACCTCGCCCTCGGGCTGTACGCTGTCGCAGAGGTAGCCGAGCTCGCCCTCAAATACCGCCGTTTTCGCAAACACCCCCGCCGTGCTCATACCGTCCGAAACGCTCAGACAGCGCCCCTCAAAGAGCGTTGCGCCGCGGTCTAGGTCTGTTACTGCCACCGTGCTGACCCCCGCCTCAACGGCGTTGTACGCGGGGTTGTCGGGCAAAATGCGGAACGAAAACGACGGTATCTCGTTGACGGCTTCTGTTATCTTAGCCTGCGAGATCTTCGGGTCTGACGGACGGTAGCTGTGCAGTATCTCCGACTGCGTGCCGTTGGTCAGTGTTACGCGATAGTTCATTACAGCCGCTCCTTTATTGTCGAGTATCTCAGCGTGGCGGGCATGGTGTTGTGCGTAACGCTGAGCCTGTTATTGCCGCTCTTGACCGCGAAATGCTCGGTATCGACCGCCGCGCCGTTGACGTACAGCACGGGCGCGCCGTCGCACACCAAACTGTACGCGTCTAGCGAAGCCGTCTTGAACTCCGTGCCTGCGCCGACGTGATACGGCACTTTTACCGCGCTCAACGCAGAAGAGCCTACTGCCTTGCTCAGAGTCAGCGTAACGCCGTATGTGCTCGCGGTGCCGTTCGGGTACACAGCCTGCAAATAGATATAGTCGTCGTCCTGTCCGAATACAGTGGAGTACCTGCCGCCGCTCGCCGCCGTAACTATGCCGCCCATCGTGGGGATAGCGTACTGCGTTACGCTCCCGCCGAATGGCAGCATAACGCTCGCGCTCAGCCCATCGTCTGATATGGATATATCGCTGTAACTCGCATAGTCGGCGGGCGAGCCCATGTCATAGTACGTCGCGCCGAAGTCGTTAACATCGAGAAGCATAAGTCTGTTGCCCGTAAACGTCGCGATGTCGAACGCTGCGCCCTCGCTTATCATGTACGGGTCTGCGGCGAATGTCGCGGTAAGCTGCACCACGCGCCGCGCTTGGTCTATGTACTCGTAACTGATGTCGGTACAGCGGCAGTTCGTCAGCTTCCAGCCGTGAAGGTGTTCGTCTTTAAGAACGCCGTCGCCCTCCGAATAGAGCCAGTTTATAACGTCCGAAACAAGGTCGGCGGTGTCCTCCGCGTCCTCGCCTATCACGTTAAAAACGTACTGCGGGTCGCGGTCGTCGTAGTAGACCTTGCCGCCCACCGCCGATAGGTCGGTGCTGCCGCTGCGGTAAGGCACGCTCTCGCGCACCACGCGGGGCTTTGGCGTGCCCCAACTGCCCTTTGCGACCGTAACGCCGCGCAGGTCGCCCGTTGAAACGCCGTTGAAAATCATCTGTCTTATCATATCATCTTGCCACTCCTCTCGCTGTTAAATTAAGGTTCGCGCCGTTGATAACATCAAGCGCGGGCGCTATCACGCTTGCAACTGTATCGCTGTCTATGATGAGGTTAAAGACCGCCTGTCTGCCGCTCTCTGCGGCGTTCTGAGCGTGCTCGGCGGTGCTGGCGGTCAGTCTGCCTGCCATTCGTTCGTCGCGCTTGGCGGCGGCTCTGACGGCGATGTGCGCGGTGTCTGCCGATGTATAGTCGGGCAAACGCACCTCGCCCGCCGCAGCAGATACCATGTCCGCCGCAGCCGCCGAGACCGCAGCCATGCCGCCCGAAATGCCGCGAGCCATGCCCTGCGGGATATATCCGCCGAGGTCTGCGAACAGCCGCGATGGCGAGTGTATGCCTGCCGCCGCTTTGACGGACTGGTACGCCGCGTCTACCATCTGCTGTGCGGCGCGGTCGATATCGGCGAGCTTTTCGGGGCGGGTCAGACCGTTGGCAAAGCCCGCAGCCGCGTACCCGCCGAGAATATCATAAGCTTCCTGCAAACTTGGCGACTTGCCCGCAACGTCCGAGATGATGTTCTGTATCTGCCGCGAAGATTCGTCGCGCATATTGCCGAGCGACTTTTCGGCGGCTTTGTATGCCTTTGAATATGCCGCGTCGAATTTGTCGGAATAGTCCTGCAATTCGGTGTCCGACATCGAGGTCATAGCCTTTATTTCAGCCGCCGATGAAGGCCCTGCTTCGCGCAGTTTTTCTATCAGACCGTCAGAAACGCCGCGGTCGATAAGCTCCGCCAGTCCGTCAGACCAATTGGAAATGCGCTCGTAGTTGCTATCCATCGCCGAAACGAGGTCTTCGGCAGACACCTCAGCCAGCTCGGCGGGCTTGCTGAACAAATCCATAGAGTTGTAAATGCTGTCCGCCGTCTGGCCGAGCATCGAGGTGTACTGATGGGAAAGCTCGGCGATACTGTCGGCGGCGTCGGCGCTGACTTTGTAGCTGTCCTCGCCGACGGTGTATATGACGCTGTGGGTGCGCTGGGCGGCAAGCTGTATTTCCGACATATTCGCAAGCGCCGAGTCTGCCGACTTCTTCTCCTGCTCCGAAAGCTCGGCTATCGCGGTGTTCGCCGCGTCTATCTGCTCGTTTACGGTGCGCATAGCTTCCGAAGCCGTGACGTATGCCGTGTTGACAGCCGCGCCGTAGTCGCTCTGCATATCAGTGCCCGCTGCAAGAGCGGCAGTGCGCTCGTCGGTCGCATTTTTCAGCGCTTCTTCTGCTTTTGCTTGCTCCTTGTACAGCTCGACAAGGCTTTCCTGCGCCGCCTGTGCCTTAGCCTGCCTGTTATAGCTTGTGACCACCGCTTCGATAGCCGCGCGGTTCTTGTTCAAGTGCCCCGTAGTGCTGTCTATTGCAAGCCCCAGTTCGGGCATTCCTTCGTTGAGCGACTGCACTATGCTTTCCATCTCGGCTTGCTCCGTCGAGGTAAGCGAAGTCTGCGCGTTCAGCTCTTCGAGCCTATCGACCATGCCGACATACGCCGCGCTGCTTTCATCTGCGCTATTCATGTTCTCGTCAAACTTCTGCGACGTTTCGGCTATCGCCTTAGCCGCTTCATGCGCCGCGCTCACAAGCCCCTGCGTATCCGCGCTGAGGTCGGTGAGGGGGTCGTGCGCTTCGTCGATTTCTTCCGTAATGCCGTCAATGATACTTGCAAGCATTTGTCCGCCAGCCGCTGCCGCAGCTATCGCTATACTGCCGCCCGTCATGCTGTTTTTCAGCGATGTGCCCGCCTTTAGTGCCGCCGCTCGCAGCGTTTCGAGCGAGATGGTAACGCCTTCGAGCTTGCCGAGTATCTGCGCCGCCGCTATCTGCGTGATTATCGCCGCAAGCACTATCTTTACGCCCTCAAGCTCAACCTTGTTCACCCCCAGCTTCTTCGCTATCCCGTCCTCCAGCGCGTCGCCGAGCTTGTCTAGCTGCTGTACGCCCTGCTTGCCCATGCGGATAAAGTTGTCCGCAAAGTTCCCCGCGCTCTCGTCGAGGTCGTCAAGAGCCTTAGCCGTGTCGCCGCCGTTCGTGAGCGTGCCGAGCAGGTTCGCCGCAGCAGCTTTCATACTGCCGAACGAGCCGCTGAACGTCGTGGCGGCTTCCTTTGCGGTAGTGCCCGTGATGTCAAGCTCGCCCTGAATGACGTGAACAGCGGCGTACACGTCGGCGAGGTTGTCGATGTTGTACTTTATGCCGCTTATCTTCTCCGCGTCGGCGAGCAGGCGCTCCATCTCGGTCTTTGTGCCGCCGTAGCCGAGCTTTAGGTTGTCGAGCATGGTGTAATTCTGCTTTGCGAAACCCTGATAGGCGTTCTGTATGTCGGCGATGTTCGTGCCCATCTTGTTGGCATTGTCGCTCATATCGACCATAGCCGTGTGCGCCGCTTCGGCAGCCTTTGCAGTATCACCGCCGAGCGACGAAATGAGCGAAGCCGAAAAGCTCGTAACGTTTTCCATGTACTCATTCGCCGAAACGCCAGCCGTTTTGAAAGCGTCGCTCGCGTACTGTTCGACCTTGCCCGCGCTGGATTTAAACAGCGTTTCTATGCCGCCGATAGACTGCTCGAGAGCCGCGCCCTCAGCGAACGCGCTCTTTATAACGTCGCCCAGCTTGTCGGCGACCTTGTACGCGCCGAACGCCGCGAGCAGGCTTTTGCCGAGATTTTTGCCCATCTTGTCGCCCTGCTCGCCGCCAACGCCGTCGGGGAAAAGCTTCGCCAGCTGCCCCTGCAAACCTTCCATCGAGGGAACTATCTGCACATACGCCTTCGCAAGCTCAATGCCTTTGCTATTGCTGTCTGCCATTTAATCACCTCCGTTAAGTATTTTCTGCCGCGCTTTTTCATACGCCATCGGGTCGTCGAAGCCCTCGGTCTGCGGTTCGTTCGGCGTGCCGAAAAGCTTAGCCGCCAGCGATTCGGGGCGGTTCTTTCCGCGCGCACCGTCTTTGCTGCCCAGCCACACGAGCAGCGAAAGCTTATCAAAAATCAAAACGCCCAGCATTTCGCTGAGCGTATGATCTTCCCCCGCAAGTGCCATGCGTGCGCGGGAGTTTGAGCGCAGCCCGCCCGCAAGCGCAGCCGCCGTCCTCAGCGGCAAAGCGCGGTGATCGTATATGTGATACGTTTCCGCGAAGTCGCATATCAACTCGCCCTCGCACGCGCTCACCATGCGGGCGAGCAGTATCAGTTTTTTCCGTCGCTGTCCTTTTCGCCGCCGCGGATAATGGAATAGATCTCGCGAACCATCACATCGCGCGGCACTCTGCCGTTTTCATCGCGGCAGAAGTCTTTCAGCGCCGCTGCCTGCGTATCATCGAGCAGGCGGTGGAGCACGCTCACGAGCCGCGAACCGTCGCCGCCGTCTACTGCCACAAGGTCTTCGAGCAGCTCCCAATCGTTGAGCTTTTCCGCCTCGTACTTAAATGCAAAACCGTGCTCGGTCTTGCCCTCAATCATCTTCATGCCGTACCTCCTTACTCAGTCGCGGGCTTCTTGAAATATTCGTAGTGGGTGTTGCCCGTGCTGTCTGCCATAGCGGTCAGCGTTACGCCGTAGCCCACCGCGTCGCTGTCGTCATACTGCACCTCGGCAACGTTGGAAACGCTCGCAGAGGGCAGCACAATGCGTTTGAGCACGCCGCCCGTCATTATCATCTCGATAACGTATGCGTAGTCCTCGAGGTCGTCAGAGCCTACAGCTACCGTCATGCCCTCCTCCGGTGTGCCGGTGACGCTGCTGTCGCCGTGAACGAGTTTGAGCACCTCTGCGCTGAGCGATTCGATGAACGTCATCGTGAAATCGTCCTTTTTGTCGGTGGTGGAAACGTGCACCACATCGCCGCCCCATGCCTTGATAGACTGGGTGGTGCGGCTGCCGTCGTTGGTCAAGCCGTCCTCGCTGATGTAGCCCAGGCACTTGAACGCCGCGTTCAGCTCGGTAGTGGCGTCGGTCGGCAGGGGCGTTGAGCAGGGCGCGCGGAAAACTGCTCCGCCTACCTTAGGCTTGCCCGTAGTGACATTGTTTTTGTTGTTAGACATAAAATCACTCCTCAAAATATGTTATTTCGTACACCGCCTGAAAGCGGTAACGTTTTGTAGTCGTATCATTGAATGGATAACTGCTCACGAGCGCGCAGCGGCTTATATCGCCGCGTTCGGGCATACGCCGCATGAGTTTCAGCAGGCGTTCGTTAAGCTCCATAGCTTCAAGCAGCGTGCCGCCGTAGCTTTGTACAGCCACCGTCGCGGACGTTATGCAGTTGCGTTCAGATGTGCCCGTGCGCTCGATAATGCAGTAGCTTCGGGGTGGTTTGGCGGGTTCTTCCGCATAGCACGGCACGTCCAGCCCGCGCGATATGTAGTCGATAAGCGTAACTTCTATCATTCCTTTACCTCCCCGACCGCTTTTAAAATCGTGTTGTTCTTCTGATTTTGCTGAATGGCGCGCTTGTGTGTCGCCGCGACCGACGATACACGGCGGCGCACGCGGTAGCGCTTGTTCCACGCGTAATTCTTCACGCGGTAGCCCTGTTTCGGCAGCTTCGCGCGTATGCGTTCGGCGTACTCTTCCGTCAGTGCCGCCACGCTGTCGCTCATGAGGTAGTCGCCCACCGCTTTATGGTTCAGAACTATCTTCGTCGGCATATCTTTCCACCTGCACTTTCTTGTTCCAACTGAGCGGGATAAGCGCGTCTATGCCATGCGTCGGCTCGCCTACGGTGCGGTATCGTCCGCCCCAGAAGCGCACCTCTGTATCAGTCCAAACGTGCTCGTCGCCCTTTGGTATCGCCAGCGTGTACGCTATTCTCTTGCCGCTGAGGTTGAGCGCGGCTGTAACGTCATCGCTGCTGGGCGCGCCCACAAGCACGTTTTCGACTACCTCTATCCGCTCCGCATATATCGGGCGTTTGAGCGCGTCAGCGCCTGTCTGCTCGCGCACCACAAGTTCAACGGGTATGCCTTTAATTGCTGTTATCATTGCCGTACACCTCCAGTGCGCCCCAGCGCTGACGCAGCAGCCCGAGGTCTTTCAATTCGTTGCGCAGGTAGTAAAGCTGCTGACCCGCGTTGAGGTACGACATAGATATGCTGTACCCCATAGCCGCCTGAGAAGCCTGCGTCGCCGCGGGCGAATTGTCAGCCGCCGCATTTACCGCGCGGATAACTGCCCGCACGATGGTCTCTTTGACCGCAAGCGCGAACTCGGGGTCTGCCGCCGACATGAGCGCTATGCTCTTGCCGTGCTTTTTCGCGATAAGGCTCAGCTTAGCGGAAGCAACGGGCAGCAGCGCCTCCGCAAGTTCCTGTTCCTCAGCCGTGAGCTTGCGCCCGAGTCGTATAACGTCGTCGATAGCCGCGTACACTGCCGCCATTGCCATGCCCCCTTACTCAGTCGCCGCCGACTGGATAACGGCAAAAGCGTTTTTGTCGAGAATGCCCCAGCCGATGTAAGCTTCGGCTCTGATATAGATCTGATTGTGTCCTGCAAGGTCCATGCCTGTGTTGTCGGGGTCGCCCGAATCGTGGGTAACTATCCAGATGTCCTTTGCAAAACCCCACTTGAAAGCGCTGGCAAAATCGCCTACGATAGCAAGGTCTTTGCTGCTATTGAACGATACAGTGTTGTTAGTAACGGTTTGAATGCCGTTCATCGAAGAGGGTGCGTTACCCCATGCGAGATCGGGATATATTTTTCTTCCGCTGCTATCGACCATTTTAGAGAGCGACGCACGGAAAGACGGAGCCATTGTAAGACCTGAAATATCATATTCATTCTCCTGCACCGCTGCGATGGCTTCCTCGACGAGATCATCAGGTGTCTTAGGCGTTTTGCTGTCCTGCGCGATGACTGTTACGCCGCTGTCGAAGTGGTTTGTACCAATAAGCGACGAAGCGGTCTTAGCGCGAGGGTTCACGCCGTGGAACGCCATAATGTCAAGACCTCTTGCGACCTTTTTGGAAAAACCGTCGGAAAAGTTTTTGAGCATACTGAGCTGTGCTTCCTCGCTCGCGTACTTGTATTCCTCCGAAACTCTTATACCATACTCCACTTTGAGCGGCATGATGGTAACGGGTTCGATGGAAACGCTGCCGCGCGATTTCTTGCCGTTTTCCGCGACAAGGTCAACTTCATCGTCCATAGAAAAGATAAACTCGCGCTGTCCGTTGAACGCGATGGGTGTCTGTGTGCAAAGCGCCGCCAGTGAAGATTCTCCTTTTACCTTATCAAACAGCTTTGTTGTAAGATGAGGAGGGAAAAGGGTGCGTTCGCCTATGCTAAGAATTCCTGCCATAATTATTACTTCCTTTCTTTACTTTTTCATTCGTGCGAGAAGCTCCCTATAAGGTGCATACTCGTCGTTAGTGTCAACGTGTCCGTGTTCCGTATTTGCGAGGGGCTGGGGCTGCTGATTTTTCACGAATTTCGCGAGAGTTTCAGCGTCCTTTTTGATCTCCTCCTCGGTGTCGCCCGAAAGCTTTCCCGCAAGCTCATAGGGTATGCCGTTCTCGTGAGCGATGCGCATTTTCAGCGCGCCGCTCTCATACGCCTTTGCCTTAGCCGTAAGGTCGGCGATGGTGGTCTTGTTCGCTTCGAGCTGCTTCGCAAGGTCGGCGGTCTTTGCGTTGTAGTCCTCGGGCGAGAGCCAGCCCTCGTACTGCTTTTTCACGTCGGCGACCGCTGCGTCAAAAGCTTCCTGCGTTTCGATGGGTTTAAAATCTGCCATGATATTTCCTTTCTCCGCTTGCGCGGTGGGTATATATGTAAGCCGTTACCAGCTTATCTTCTGTACTTTCTTCTCTTTGACCGTGTTCACGCACGCCCAGTGCGCCAGCGCGACGGCTTCAAGCAGCGATATGTCCGCGCCCTCTAAAATGGACGTGTAACCGTACCCGCCGCCCGAGCTGATAGCGCGGTGCTCGCAGTTGGCGACGGCTTGTTCCAGCGACGGCTGTTCGGCGTGGCAGATCGTCTGCGCGAAAATGCCGCGCTCAAAGCTTGCCGCAGAGGTTATGACCTCCGCCACTTTCGGCAGTATCGGCTTGCGGCGTATGCCCGCGTTTTTCATGTCGGCGGCGAGCAGAGATTGTCCGCCTGCGCCGTCTATGACCGTTTCGCGCATATGCGGGTTGCGCAGATACGCAATTATCCAGTCGTTGCCCTCGCGCACGGGTCGGCAGTCGATGGCTTCGACGAACACTTTGCCGTCGGCGGTCTTTGCGGCTACGGCGAGCGATACATTTTCGGTAGCTTTGGCGTACTTCACGCCGAAAAACAGTTCGTGAGTGAGCTGCGGCTTTTCGGTGACGCACAACGCCTGCCACTCGCCCTTGCTGATGGCTGATTTCTGATTATACGTCAGCCACAAGCCTAGGCGCTGTATGTTGTCGTCCACTTGGGCGTCCTGCGGGTCGCCGAGCTCGGAGCGTATCTTGCGCTCGGTGAGGATAGTGCCGAGCGACGGGTTGGTTTGATACCACAATTCGGGGTCGTGGGCGTTGGTGAGCGCAGGCACGCTCCATTCCGCCCAGCCGTCGTCGTTGCCGCCGCCCGTGACAGTCGTCTTGCGGTACTTGGTGAACACCGTGCCCGCTGATACCACCGTCGGCGGCGTGCCGCACATGAGCGTCTGCGGGTTCTTACTGTCCGTGACAACGTATTTCAGCGCAGTTTCTTGGTCGGTGGTGTACTCCTGCGCTTCGTCAATGATGAGCAGGTCGTAACCCTCGCCCAGACCACCCTTGCTCGAGCGCGTGCGGAAGTTGATAAGCCCCTCGCCGCCCAGCCACTTGATACGTTCAAGACCGAACTGCTTCGCGGTCTTGAAGTCCTCTTTCTCGCGGTAGCCCATCTTCGCGAGCAAGCTGGTGGCCTTTTCCCACGCCGAGTGAGAGGTGGTGGTGCGGTGGGCGGTGTACAGCACACGTTCGCCGTGGGTAACGCCGTACATGGCGCGCATGATGAGCAGTTCTGACTTGCCGTTGCGGCGGGGTATCGACCAGCCGAATTTCATGTGCCGCCACAAGCCCTCGCCGTCCACCGCCATGATGTCGTACATCATAAGCTCCTGCCACTCCTGCGCGGTGCGCCCCGACCTGTTGTACATCGCGACAGCCTCGCCGCCGAGCGTTTGCTCATACGGCAGCACTACCGATACGGTGGGGGTCTGCCTGCCGATACGCTTCTCAATAGCTGATTACCTCCTTTTTTTAGGCATAAGAAAAGCACCCTGCGCAAAGCAGAGTGCTGATGTGGATATATTAAAACCGCCCTTCGCGGGGGGCGAGGAGCGGTCAAGGGTTATTTTCGTGTCAAAGCAGTTCTTCCAGCACGGTGTCAAGCCCGAAACGTTTTACGTCAATATCCCGAACAGTCAACTCGTTTTTGATAGTGTCGAGTATTTCATAATATGCAAGCTTTTTGCCCTCGTTGAACTGCGATTCTTCGGTACTTTCCGCCGCGTCCTTTGCATTGTCCAAGACCCTTGAAATAATAAATTCAAGTTCAGATTCTGTAAGCTTATTCATCGTGATCTCCTCTTTTCTTTAGCTCTGTAACTCTGTTCTGAATAGATTCATCAAAATTTGATATTTCCTTCTTCCAGTGCTTTATTAGACCTTCTTTCTTACGGTCGTCAAAGCTATCCCAGTCAGGACAGTGTTCATATGGGTTGCTGATATATTCTTCATGCTCTTTTATACGCCTTTTATAATTGCGGATAGCGCGTTTTAAGGAATTTGATTCTTGTCTTTCAATATCTTTCTCAGAAAAATACTGCATATCGACCTTTACGCCTTTATCCATTATACCACTTTCCCCCGCAAAGTCAAGCCTTTGCGGCTTTTTCATGCCCGCAATCAACATGCGCTCCCGCTCTTCGGCTGAAATGGTCGGCTTCTTGAAACCTATCTGCTTCATGCGCTCGCGTTCTTCGGCGGGCAGCTCGCGCGAGGTCTTGCTCCACACGTCCTGCGCCTTCCTGCCGCTTATGTACGTCACGGTGCAGGTGCAGTTGTCGTGGCGGCGGTAAACGTCCTTTGGCGCTTCTTCGGGGTAGCGGTATTTGCCCGCGAGAGCCGCGCACCATTTGCAGCACTCGCCGTGGTCGCTGCGGATAATAAAGCATTCCAGCCCCGCTTCGCTGCGATATTTCACGTTAGTTTCAACGTAATCATCGTAAAAACTTCGCGTGATGTTCTCGGTCGTCGATGTCATGCGGCGCACCATCTTTTCTTCGGAAATGTCGGGCGCGGAAGCCGCTCCCGCTACCGCCTGCACACGCTCTGCGGGGTATGGCGCACGCTGCGGCTCGATGTTTATGCCCATCTTGCGGTCAAGCGCACGCTGGCACTCAGCCGCCGCAGAATTGATTATCTCGTAGTTGTCTTTCAGCACACCCGAGAGTATCGTGTCGGCGATGTTGTAATACATCTTGCCGTCGGGCAGCGCGGCGACGTTGACGTATTCGCTTATCGCCTGCGAAGCCCGAAAGCCTATCGACTGCGAGAGAAGCGAGATCTCTTCCATCTGCGCCGTGCCCGCCGCGACCTTGCCGAGCACCGACTGTATGTACGCGTCGCCCTGACATTTTTTCTTGAAATACGCCCGAATTTTCTCGAGCAGCTCTGCGCCGATGTCAGCCATTCTCGCCCTCCATGCCCGTCAAGCGACGGATATTCTTTTCGCCGAGATAGTCGGGGGCGGCTTGATTTATCTTCAAAATAGCGTCGCCAACGCCCGCAAGAGCCGCCGCGTCCGGCTCGAAAATCGGCAGCCAGCGCGGGGTAAGAGCCGCGAACGCATAGCGCGTATACGCCGCCTTGTCGCGCACGCACGCCGCCAGATACACGACGTTGAGGAAGCCCGTACCGAACGTCCGCTGAGCCTTGCGCGCCGTCAGCCGCAGGTTTTCATGGCTCGCGCGGATAGCGTCATAGCTGCTGGGGTTCGATGTCGCAAAGCCGAGATCGTCCAGTGTAAGGCTCGTTTCGCCAGCGAAAAGGCTCGCGATAGACTTCAACTGCTCGGAGTAGGGGCTCATGCTCTGCTGCTGAAACTGCCCGACGGTGGGGTTGTTGCCGTCGTCGTCGCGAGTGACCGCCAACATCGAGGACATCGTTGCGCCCCACTTGTCCATCTTGTCCATCTGCTCGGCGCTGTCCGACAAGCCCAAAATGTACTTCTGCGGGAAGCTGTAAAATTCGGCGCTTATCTCACTGCGGCGCAAAGTGCGCAGGGCTTCTTGAACCAGTTCCATGCACGCGCGGGTGATTCGCGAATGCCCGAACGGTCGCACGGGGTCGGGGCGGTAGATCATCGGCACAAGCAGCGGGTAGGGCGCGGGGTTTTCGTAGATCTGCACGTCCTCGCCCTTGCGGTAGATCTCGGTCTGTTCGGCGGTGAAGTACGCCTCGATAGTCGGTTCGCCGCGGTCGTCGGTATCGAGCACGGCGTACCCCTCGCGCAGCATATTCGTGATGGGGTCGATAATGCCCGTCGCGCTGCCGCCGTCGATGACCTGCAAACGCGGGTAGCCGTCGCCGTCCGCCGAGATGTAGATGAAACAGCAGGACGAGATGAGCGCCGAGATCACCGCGCTGTCGAAGAGCACGTCGCTGTTGTTCTCCGTCAGTATCTCATTGACGCGAAAACCGTCTCCGCCGTCGAAACCGTCGAATACTATGCGGTCGGCGAGCACGTCTACCGCCTTGGCGCACCAGCCGAGCACGGGGGTTATCCAGCGATAATCGGGCGGTATCATCTTGCCGAAGTCTGCTATTTTATTCTTCATATGGTAATGGTCGTACCGCACCTGCACGCGGCGGCGTTTGCATTTCAGCCTCGCCCGCAGGTACTCCATGCCCTTGTATTCAGCCATGTTTTATCCTTTCGTTTCCAAACTTTTCAAGTCTGCGAGATATATAACCAGTGCAGAGGGTGAAGGGTCGCTCGCAAGTTCAAGGGGTACCCTCCCCCCATACGCTGCCAAAAATTCGGCAAAAGTCACAAAAAAATCGTGGAAATCTCGTGCATTTTGACGAACATTTGACAAACATCGAGTAAAGTGTTCAGCGTGCGCACCGCTGAGCCGTCAGAACGTTTTCCAGTCGTAAGTCTGCGGCAGTATGCGGTTGGATAGGAGCTCAACTGACTGGTCGAACACCTGCTTTTCGACGAGTTTATCCGACTTCTGCCGATTGCAGCACCAGTGAGCAAGCTGCAAATTCGATATGTCCGACGGGTGCCCGCCCTTGGCTATCGGGATAATGTGGTCGATACAAGCGGACAGCGGGTGCGGATATTTGAGCGTAAAATCAACGGGTCTGCCGCATATTCCGCACACGGTCTGCGTGGCGTATATCCGTTTCTTGTTCGCGCGGAACTGCTGCTGATGAGCGCCGCTGCGGTCGGGTCTTTCGATAGGCAAGGGGTTCACACCTTTCGGGGTCAAAATTTTGGAGAGGGTGCAAAAAGACACCCCGCCCGAAAGCGGAGTGCCTTTACGCAAATTTATAGGAGGCTCG